>Ga0207957_1000133_pt1 | contig 17677 bp, 20 predicted proteins | sample CryBogCBH27Jun07_FD_184603 | JGI IMG/M metagenome (GOLD analysis project Ga0207957, IMG submission 184603) | Freshwater microbial communities from Crystal Bog, Wisconsin, USA - CBH27Jun07 (SPAdes) | ecosystem: Environmental > Aquatic > Freshwater > Lake | place: Crystal Bog, Wisconsin, USA...
AAACAGTAAGGGCGCCTAGATATGCCGTAGCCATCGAGTGTGACTTGTTGAATGAGTAGTCGGCAGAATCACTGCATACTTTCCAGATAGCTTCCGCAACCTGTTCTCCAAATCCATTCTTCTCACAAGTCTCAAATACCTTATCTTTCCATTTCGGCATTTCATCACGCTTTTTCTTACCGATAACTCGACGAATAATCTCACCCTCATCAGCAGTAAAACCAACTGCAACTAGACTTTGAATAAGTTGCTCCTGATATAGAGGAAGGTTTCTACTCTCAATGAATACGTCGCGCAATTTTTCATGTGGCGGCTCTCCAGACATACAGACATACTTATCTTCGTATGCCAGCGCGCCGGGTCGTGCGATAGCATTAACGTCACTAAGCTCCTGAATGTTTGCAGGTTTAATCTTTTGGCAAACCCTATAAGCACAATCTGCACTGATCTGATAAAGACCGTATGGCTTGAGATTATCGCTTTGCAGATGCTTATACACATCAATATTTGTATCAAGGTCTATGTCCTCTAGCTTTTCTGGAATGTTCTCAAAAATATCTTTAATAATCTCATTACTTGTTAAGCCAAGAAGATCTAATTTAATACCAAATTTTGCCGCAGTATTCATCTCATACGAGACGCTTATCTCGCCTTCCTTGTTTAGTTCGATTGGCACAAATTCATCAATCGGTGCATACGAGATAAAATAACCACTCGCATGTGTTGATTTACCTCTAATTAAATCGCGCAATTTCAGAGCGATACCGTATGACTCTGGATGATTATCTGCCCATAGCTTGAACTTTTCGCTATTCTTGTAAGAGTCTTCAATATCTTCGACTACGCCAAACGTTTTACCGATTGTATCGGCTAGATCTCCAGCCATTTCTTCGGTTGCTTCATTAATGATTTTATAAACATCCTTAACCAGAATCTTGCCAGAAAAGGTTGATAACGCTGCAATTTTCCCAACCTTGCCGGGATAGCATTCTTTCAACCATTGGATAATTTCATCTCGCACTCCTCCAAGGTTAATATCTACGTCAGGGGCAAGATCTCCTTGTATGTAGGTAATACCATCAATGATTTCCTTCTTAGCGCGAACCTTGGAGATAAATCGTGTAAAAAACAATTTCTTATCAATCGGATCAACACCAGTCACGCCGATTAAAAAGAATATCAAGCTACCTGCTGCGCTACCACGACCCCAGTCAATGAATGCTCCCAGCTTTCTTGCCTTGTTAATAACGCGCCAAACCAATAAGAAATAATCAACAAAGCCCAAATCCTTAATAATCTCAAACTCTTCGGTAAGGCGATCTAGGTATACCTGCTGTTTATCCTGTGCAACCTTAATGCTGAATTTCTTCCAGCCTTCATGTACTAATCTTTTGAGGAAGGTGGTATTATCTGTAAATTTTGCGGTGACAGTCTTCTTCTCGTCAGAAGACAAATCAATTTCCGGCAATCTAACAAGGTTTACCTTATCAATCTTTAGTTCTCCAAACTCTTTAATGAATTTTTCTTCGCTCATACTTCAATTGAAAAGATTTGCTTTCTAAAAATAGAAAATACTAGATGATTATCATATACCGCATCATGAGCACGATTCTCGTCATATGGGATCTCATATAATGAGCATAAGTGCTTAACCGCTGTCTTTACGCCCCGTTGTCTAAAGTTTTGCATTTGAAAGTGCCAAGCAGTCCTATTCTCTGGAACCGACTTGAGTCCTAAGTATATACCCTTTTGTAGTGCTTGTACATCAATAATTCTATTAATATAAGAATAGTCTGTAGGCATACCCAATTCTCTATGAATATTATTGTGCTGATAAATATCGAAACCAAATAAGTTTGCGCCAATCACAAGATAGTCTTTATCATAAAGGACATTATTAAAATCTTTAATAACCTTCTCTGGATCTTCTGCCTTTTTGTTCCACTTCTCTCGATCAAATCGAGTAATCTTTGCCGCGCCATCCGACATTTTTAAATCGTCCCAATAGATGAACCTATCTTCATTTTTAATGATTTTATCTCCTTCCGCAATAGACCAGCTTAACTGCCACGGTCTTGAGTTAACAAGATTTAGGCTTTCGGTTTCGGTATCAAAGATTAGATACTTCTGCTTTTTTTGAAAACGTAATAGATTATCTTGCATCGTTAATTGCCTCCATACAAAATTCTGTGCTACCAAAATGCGGTAGTTCTGGTTTTTGAAAAGTTCTTCTATTTAAAATGCAACGATAGGTCATATATGCATTAAAATCTTTTCGCTTGTTATAGTAAACTGTTTTGGATTTGATCTGATCATATTTTGTACCAGATGTAATAATCTGATTTTTAATAAGTTCATCAAATGGTAAGCCGTTATCTTCCATACAAATATATGGCTTTGCGAAATCTATGTCTGGAATACATTCGTGTCCGTACAATAAATTATTAAATATAAATGAATCATAGAATGGAATAACCATTAACAAGTTCTTTGTCCAGTTCTTTTTGAGTGTTGCGTAGTCTATTCTGGGCCGACTATCGTAAATGCCAACCGTTGTAGCAATATTATGAATCTTAATAAGATCTTTGAAATTATCCTTCTTTGCAAAGATAATCAGTTTACCTTCTGTTTTAACAGATTGCTCTGTTTTATCCTCCATGTTATTGCAGACATTAACCCTAAAGCCGTATCTTAAATTAAGACCTGCCGCTGTGGCATTTTCGTATGCCTCAACTAGGCCACTCAGATTATTATCTGCAATAAATACATCTTTTAATCCATTATCTGTACAAATATCAAATACCGAGTCTGCACGATTCTGCTTTCTATCTTGTACCGCAGTTGCCTTGTCGAGCGTTAAAATAGAAGTTAACGAATAGTTAGATCTGAAGATCGGTATTACCATCTTATTTAGAAGACTCTAATGTGGCAATAGAATATTCTCTAGAGATATTCAGCGTTGGGATATCTACGTGGTCTACAATGCCTAGTTTCTTGGCCTGTTTGGCATCGAGATAAAGATTGCTATTTTTATTTGACTCAACCTGCTTATAGAAAAAACCCTTAGCCTTGCCACAATTTGTATCCAAGATTGAGAATAACTTTTTATTTAAGTCTAATGCATGGTTTGTATCAATATTAACATCGCTTACCTTGGTATTACCACTGCCAGTGAGAACTTCATGAACCATAATATGTGCATACTCACCGGCAAATCGTAATCCCTTGGTTCCACAAGAGAGTAAGATTGCGGCGGCGCTCATGGCCTTGGAATCAACCATAGTGCAAACCTGCTTTGTAGTATTTTTAATAATGCTAACCATAGCAAGAACTGAATAAACTTCACCGCCATAACAATCAATTACAATCGGAATAATGGGCTGATCTGTATTCCTATCTATATTCCAGAACTCCTGACGGAACTTTCTTAGGCCATGTTCATTAATTTGGTTAACGCATATATATTGCATATACCAATAGTAGCAGTATTTTTCCTAAAAGTCAAATGCATCTTTCTGTTTTTTAACTTCCCAAGCAGGGCATCCATCGTATCTCCTCTGCTCTACAGTAAAGCCTTCTTTAATATCATTTTTATTGATCTCTTCAGTTGCAAATACTGATTTAACAATTTTACCATCTTTATCTAAAAGAACCTTATAGTCGATTGCGGAAAGATATGGGCATCTCCAGCCAGACTTTGTTTGGCACATCCACTTTTTACTAAAGTCATGCTTGGCAAAATTGGTCTTGGCGTGTTCCTCGGTAAAGTTCTGTAAGTGTTTAGAAATGTGCTCTAGATAATGCTCAAACCCCTCAAGCTCAATATCTGAAAAAACTGGGGACGCCTTTTCTGGATCTGCTGGGTATCTTAAAAATAAGAATTTGGCAACAATTTCTTTATACTCATTGGGATATTTCTTTTTTAATGCGAGGGTATACATCATACTCTGAAGATTACTCTCTAGTTCTTCTGTATCAAATGTTTTTTTACTGCTCTTATAGTCTCTAACCACCAATCTTCCGTCGCCCTCCTTAACAAGCCTGTCTACAAACCCTACAATTCTATACTGCGGACTCTCATTGACAATATCAAATGCCCACTCACTTCCAATAAATCCTTCTGTATCAATAAAATCAAATTTTAAACCCACAAGGATCATGTCATCAATACACTTTAAGTTCGTGACTTCTGGCTCTTTCTTTAGGGGTTTTACCATTTCATCTAAATCTAGTCCAATCTTTTTTGCAGTTTTAAATATTAGTCTCCAAACACTTGGTACTGCCTGACAGGTATGTTTTTTAACAATTTTTTTAACATACTTATGGTGCCTATGATTAGAAAGTATTTCAAATATCAAGTGTGCAATGGTTCCGCGCATTGCTCCAGAATTATTTGTCTGTGGAAGTTTTAATACATAGTTTGCATAGTATGTCCAACTACATGATTGCAGAGTTTTAATTCGGCTGGCTGATAGCCTTACAAGTTCTTGGCTCATATTATACAGTAACAGCTTGGCCGTTAATTAGGCATCCTATATTTAATTGTTTATCTAAATGAATTATATGAATACCTGCTTCATTAAACATTTCAAGGGCTTTAGAAACAGATTTGTTCCACTTTCCATGCGAAAGGCTTGGGTACTGCTTGTGGAGAACTACGGTTTGTATACCAGCCTGAATAATGGATTTTGCGCACTCATTACATGGCATTCCAGATGTATATAAAACAGAATCTTTAGTAGCTATCCCGTTACGTGCCGCATTTAAAATAGCATTTGCTTCCGCATGTACAACATAAAAATATTTTTCTTCTCTATTATTTAGTCTTTCATGCGTATCTTCAATTCCCCTAGGAAAACCATTATAGCCTATGGACACAATGTTATCGCCGCGTACTAGTGCCGCACCAATTTTAGTGCTAGGGTCTTTGCTTTTTTCTGACGCCAAATATTGATGACGCATATAGTATTCTGTCCAGTTCATATCATTTTAAATTATTATACCAATGTAAATTTTCTTCAGTAGATTGTTCGCCAAAATCGTTTTTAGTTGGATGAGATATAATGATCTGCTGTGGATCGAAAAACTCTGCCAATTTTTTTGACATCTTCTGGGCGGCTTTTTGTCCAGCCTGATTTACATCGTTATTAGTTGCAATAATAATCTTTTTTGGGTCAAGACGCAATATTGCTTTTAACAGGCCTGAGCCGATATCTGTGCCGAAAGTTATGGCAGTATTTTGAATACCGCTCTGCCATAATGAAAGCATATCGCCTATACTCTCAACTAATATAATCTGATCTTTTTCAGTGACATATTTATGACTGAAATAAAGTGGGTATGCCCAATCATTCTTTCTACCAATATGCTTCCATTTAATTTTTGACTTACCAGTAACATCCCTACCGGAAAAGCCCTCTATTTTTTTTCTAGAATTAAATATCGGAAAAACATACCTATTCTCCATTTTGCCGGATTTGCAAACTCCGCCCTCAAATATCTTAACAGCGTTTTCTTTGATATTTCTACCTAACCAGTAAGAATTGTCCTTGTCTAGGGAAATAGTATCTTCATTCGAATAATATTTAGTTGTTTTTGTGAATGGGTCTTCATTGTCCTGTTCTGCAAAGCATGATGAGTAGTATTCTTTTGTGCCAGTTAGGATTTTATCCAGTTGCTCTTGTGATCTTAAATTTAAAGTCTTTTTTAGAAACTCTTCTATGGACATTGTTTTACTAGTAACAAAATCGTGTACGGTATTTGTTTGTAAATAAACCGCTACAGAAGTTGGATCATCTCCGCCACGATATTTTGCGGAACATGTTAGATATGCACCATGATTAGTTGGCTTACATCCAGCATTTCTTAAAATATCAACTAGGTTCATAGTAGGTCACCATCTCCCTCTTGTTCTTGATAGTCTCTATCAAAAATATCTACCTTAACTCCCGCCTTCGCATCAATGATATCCTGTAAAGAACCCTTTTCTTGGACATTAAAGTTTTGCACATTGAACGATATAAAATTCTTTTTATATTTCCACTGATTTCCATCTTTAACCTTAACAAGGTCGCTGTGACCGTGAGCATTCTTTCCTTGGTATCTTGCGGCTAATTCGATCATTTTATGGGTACCAAAATTGATGCCATCTTCGGCCTGTTCTTCTAGTGTCTTTCTTCTGAAGATTCCGACATATGCCGCAAACCATTGGAGTCGATCACTCTGTGCGATAGCCGAGCTATCATCGGTTCCATTCTCTGCGCTTCTATTTAACTGGCAAGCGGTTAGAATAGGAATGTTCAGCTTTACCGAAAGATTCTTGAGCCTATCAACTTTATCACCAATCAACTGATATTCTTGCTTATTCTTATCATTACCTTCTCCGGTAAGCTTAATATAATCATAAACAATAATTGCTGGATTACCCCTGCCAACCTCGCTAAAATACCATCTCTGAATAATTGATTCAATTTCTTCAATTGGCTTTCCTGCAACCTGCATATGATTGACTCGCCCCTGAATCTGTGAAAGCTCGGTCTTTTTACTATTCCATTTGGCGAGAAGCTCATCATTATTTTTAAAATTACCAGTCTCAAGATACCACATTGGAATTCCTGTAATGCTACTTGCAATACGGAATTTCATAACATTGGTTTGCATTTCAGTATCTAAAACTAGCGCGCGAAGTTTTGGGTTGATAATCGTTGCTTTAGTTGCAATATCATTAAGAATAGTAGATTTACCATGTTTTGGTCTGGATACCCAAGCATATAACTCACCGGGTCTTAGTCCGCCATACATCTGATTGAACATCTTATATGGGGTCAAATATCCTAATTCGGAAACTGGAGCATTTGCCCTCTCTTCGATCATGCTCTCAATATTTGAGAAAAGATCCTCTGGCTTCGCTTCAAGATCATATGCACTAATCTTATCATTATACATCTTATCAGCAAGCGTGATGATCTGATCGGGGTTCTGATCGCCAGAATTAACCATCGCCTCTTGTATCAGTCCAGCAGTATCACAGATCTCTCTACGGATAGTTACTGTCTTTAAATCTTTGCATGCCTCTATCAAAGACTTCTCACTAATTTTAAGAAATGTTAGGCTTTCAATATAATCAAATATATTAAAATCGGCTTTATTAAAGTTAATACCCAAGTTCTTGATCTTCTCTGAGAGGATCACGGCATCCAGTGGTTGATTGTGAACTATTTGATTTCTGACCACACTAAAAATAGTCCTATGACCATTGGTAAAATCTCCCTCATTAATAAAATGAGCTACCTGATGATAGGTTTGGGGGTGTTTAATGAAACCCGCTAAAACGTGTTTCTCAATATTGACACTACGAATTTTTTGCTGCATGAATTTTTGGGCTTATAACAGTATCATATATCTTTTTGACTTCAAGATCAAGCAAATGCATATCATCTGGCCCAACCGTGGGCCATTCTAATTGAAAATCTGCATTATCACGAATAAGTTTATCATTGATAGACTCGTCCATATTAGCTGGTGGTATAATATCACCATGTGCATCTCTCCTTTGAACATGAATAAGGACACCCTTCATTTTTTCTTTTAACCAAAAAACTTCATCTTCTGGATATTGCAAATATCTTACATCTGGTACAATACATATATCTGGAGACTCAATTTCAACCTTTTTTGTTAAAAGGTCTGTCCAGTATTTACCCTCGGTTTGTTGACGCTTTACTTTTCCATACCAAACTAGCATTTCCCTAAAAATAGCCTTTTCCTGTGTATTATCAGTCCATACATCTAGACCAAGCTTGGTTGATATAAAATCCTTACAGTCATGTTTCAAGGGTTCTGCTAATGAACTACGAATGGCATTATAGCCATCAAGTTTTATAAGCTTTAAAAGTGAATTAGCGAAACTATCTTTTCCTGCTCTGGCTACGCCTCCTATTCCTATATAATAAATTCCCATACCAAATTGTATGGTGAATTGTTTTTTATGTAAAGTTTAAATTTCTATATCAAATTTTTCTTTTAACCATTCCATGGAAAGCTGTGGAATTTCATTGTCAAATATCTCTATAACTCTGAAGCCATTAGTTTCTAACCAATTATATTTTTGCAGATCTCTTTTAAATGATTTTTTAAATGCTGTTCTATTTTTGTGAAAGAATGGTACAAATTTATCATGCTGTTGTCCGTGCGTCTCCACGGCAATTTTCTTTGTAAGATTAAGCAAATCACACCTCATCCTGCTTCCTAGGACAGGAAATTCTTCGCATACTATATGAGTATTCCAATAAGTTTCAAAGAATTTTTTAACATTTGTTTGGGCCTTACTTTTACATGGCAATGTCCAATCTACCAAATATTGCGTAATATTTTTATTTACATATCTACCATACAAGTTTTTAAATTTCATTTCTTGTATCCAATTTTAATTTCTGAATATGTTGGGCCAAACCATTTTTCTTGTAATTCTTTTTTAGCTAAAAAGCGCTTATAGTTAGATGCATCTACTTCCTTACCTAGACAGGGGTCAGTTTTAACCGCATCTACTAATTCGAAAGTAGACAGATTGGATATAAGCAGGTTCTTATACTCTTCGCTATTTATAACTAGATCGGTCAAAGTCCCGCCAATTTGTGATTTTATTTCATTTAATAAATTATTAAAATTACTTAGGTGGATGGTATCTTCTTCTGGTACGGCTTTAGATATTTTTATTTGATATATACTTAGAATATCGAATATATAACCTTCTGGTAGAGTTATTTTCATTTAAAGGTTATTGAGCTTATTTGTGATATCAATAATTTGTGAGTCTTTAAGGCCAGAGTGTAGGCCGATATAAAACCCATAATCATGTATATATACAGAGTTTGGATAATCTTTACTATTGTTAAAATACTGCTTATAGCAGGTTTGATAGCCTAGAAAGCCAGAGATAATAGGTCTATATTCTATACCCTCTTGTTTGCATAGGTGTAAGGCTTTTTCAAAAAGTTCTTTATTAGAGTTTTTAATAATAATCGGCAAGCAAAATGGTACGTCTGAAATGTTGTGAAGTCTATCGGCCCTAGGAAGATAGTATTTAGACCTATCAAGATTAAAGTGATTAAATAGTGACTTTCTTTTGTATGAATATACCTGTCTCCTATTGAAATCTAACTGACCGATAAAAGCGTTAATATCAGTATTTCTAAAATTATTGCCAATACAGTAAAAGTCAAAAAGGTCATTTACTTGTGGGTTTTTATATTCAGAGTTATCTATACCATATACAGATAGGCTTCTAGTCATTCCATGGTTTCTGGCCATTAGGAAAAACTTATACTCGTCCTCGCTATTTGTAAAGATAAAACCACCCTCTACTGATTGTAGCTGGTGCCCAAAATACGTGGAAGTTGAAGATGTAAAAAATGAAGAAATGTTTTTATCATTAAATGATCCAAGGGTATTTTCGCAGTTATCGAACGCAATATTAACTGCATATTTGCTTTCTAGGGATTTATAGAAATCTATATCTGGAACATAACCAATCAAAGATGTTGGGAATACGCATGCTATTCTGGCCTTATTTTTTTTAATAAAAGCCTCTAATTTAAACTTATCTATACTAAAATCATCAAGAGAGATGTCTATAAAATGTGGTTCAAACCCCGCTTGTATCCAAGGTGAGCAAGAGGTCTGCCAAGTGGTAGAGGGTAGAACTACTATATTTTTCTTTTTATTTTTCTGGATACTCTTGTGGTATTGCGCTATTAATGAGTTAGCCGTAGAGCCACTAGATACAAAAACCGCATATTTAGATCCAACAAATTGTGCAAACTTTTTCTCAAACTGCTTGACTTGTGAATCTTGAGTCCAACGACTCTTTGGATTAAGAATAAAAGAACATATTTTTAATTTGTCTTTTAGCGTAAAATTATTAATATTAAGAAACCATTTCATATAGCATTATTTAATGTACGTAGAGATTTTTTCATTTGGTATAAAAATTCTTCCAAAGTGTCCTACATATGGGGTGAAGTCAGTATCTTGAAAAAGTTTTAAGCTTTTGTCAATAAAGCTATAATTATGTTTTTTTAGTTCATTAAAATCATATCCTCCGCGCGCTACCGAGCGCCAGTGTGGATTGTGTTCATAATCTTGGTTGGTATTATTTTCTTCTGGAACATGAAATTCTGTAAATATAACTGGTCGGGTAGATGTAAATAAAAATTCCATATTTTTATATATCAGGCTTTCCATTCCTTCAATATCAATTTTAACAAATTGCGGTAGATCAAGTTTGTTTGATAATATATATTTATCCATAAGGACATATTGTATGTCTTGAACGGAATCTCTTTGCCTATCCTCTCGACAATCCCTAAACTGTGTAGTGCAGCTATACTCTTTATCATTAAAGGCGACGTTATAACACTCAATATTGGCGTGGCTAGTGTTATTTTTAAGCTCTAAAAAATTAAAAGGACTTGGCTCAAAGGCGAGTACTTTTGATGCCCCACGAGAAATCAACAAATTAGATACCGATCCTACATGTGCACCAATATCATATGCAATATCGCCACTGCGAATAAAATTATCATATGCATACTGTTCTATATTAATCATAATTTGGATAGCTTCTCTATAATATTTTTTGCACAAATTTCCCAAGTATAGTTATGTAAAATCAGGTCTTTGTATTGTTTACAGATTATACCAAACATTTCATAATTTTTATAAGAAAAGTCAAGTGCATCTATAATATCTTGTTGAAGTACTCGCTCACCGTATATATCGCCTCTAAATAGTTGTAGAAACCCAGCAGGAAAGCAACTTATACCCATGGCGCCCCACTCGTTAAGTGCATTGATATCTATTTTTTTAAGCTCTGTTTTTATTTTAACAGGCTGTGTCCATTCAGGTAAAAACTCCTTAATAGCAGATCCTAGGGTTGCGATAACTGGTGTTTCGCATAAAATAGAATCTAAAATATTCATACCAAATGATGTGGTATTATTTGTATATAAGAATAAATGAGACCGATTATAGAGTTCACGTAATTTTTCTTCACTTAATATTCCGCCAATGTAAAGAATTTTTGGGTGATTTAATGCTTCAATATAGCTTCTAAAGCCGGGATTGTTTCCATCTTTAATAATTAGGTTTACATCCTTATCTTTGCTAAACTCTATAAAGGCTGGAATTAACTTTTCAAAACCACTGCGATCATTGCTACTATTAACCGTAAGATAAGTGAAGGTCGAGAATTTTTTATCATCTGTTTTATACCAAGTATCCTTATCAGTACCTAGTCTGACGGTTTCTACTTTTGGATAGCCAGAGTTTATAATATTATTTTTAGCAAAATCACTAATAGCCAAAACAAGCGGGTTATATGCTAATAGTTTTTGTATAACTATATCTGGTGCCAATGTATACTCACATGCAAGTAGTGGAACCTGTTTCGGCCATCTTTGTTCTGTAGCAAAAACATCGGGAAAAACTATAAATGTTTCTGGATCATTTATGTTGCCGAATACATTTAATTTTTTAAACTGTTCATTTAGTTTCCTAGCAACCACCGTAAATGACCCAAACTCAGTTGGATCATCCAGCTTATCATTATATGAAAATATTTTCATTGATTTTATTAACGAGTTCTGTTATATTGATATTATCACATATACCGTGGCCAAACATATTTATTGTCCGCTTACCTGTTGGTGCTAATGATAACAAGTTAGAATTATGTGATGGAAGCCAATTTGTAATCAAATTAATTTGTGGTATTTTTCCATATGCGCCCAATACCCACATTGATCCGGAATCTGTTCCTATTGCTAAATCACAATTTAATGATGCTTTAACTTGCTCGAAAAATGATAAGTTAGTTATTCTTTTGTAGTTAGAGTTGCTAGAGATGACTGGCTCGGTATCTACACCAGCATGTATTATATTATATTTTTCCAATAGTATGCTTATGCATTCATTCCACCAGTTAAGGGAAGGGCTTCGAGATGCGCCCTGTCCATATCCTGCAAATGGCCAAATAACTATAGTTTTTTTACCATTATTAAATAATGATATATCATCTTGCCAATATTGTATTAAATTGGGGATTCTATTTGAAAATAGGCATGGGTCAAAACCTGCCATGAGGGCCGTTTCTTCCACGCAAGACCTATAATTGTACCAGTCGTGTTCCTTGGGATGATTGGGCGCAACATTGATTACTATGTCACATTCTTTTATTATTTTAAAATCATCTTCACCTAGTCCTTCGTGCTGATCGCTTATTTTAATATTATTAATTAATGGCTGATTAAGGAATAGGGGGAGCGACTGTTGACATTTTTGCGCTATACAGAAATGCGTATATATATCACCATGTATTTCATGAAGATAATCTAAAATTGGTAGCGACATAATAATGTCACCAACTAAACTGAATCTTGTTCCCCATATTTTTTTCATAAAATGAAATGCTCAAAATGCTCGATATTATCTTTTAAATATTGTGGGTATTTGCTTTCTAGGGATATTTTTTCAAAAGCAGTTTCTTTTTTTGATAAATTTTCAAGATGGATAAAGAACTTATGATCACCATGTTTGAACTGCTCAAAATGTTTTTTAAAATCCTCTTTGGAGGGAAGTTGTGTCTTATCAAATGGCTCTATGCAAGATAAGCTCTTTTCATATATTTTTTCATAACCTCCAAGCCAACTAAAGTGCCATCCAGAATCGGGCTTGAATGAAAAGTGGTCTTTAATGTTTCTTATGTATTGGGGACTGCTATTTACCACATTTGCATATTTTGTCATTACTGTCCCTATCCACTTACGATTACTTGCTTTTAAATTAATAAAATATGCAAGAAACTCCATCTCTAAAGATACGGCTGGTAGATTATTATTAATTGATAATAAGTGGGCAACTAGGGAGACAGAGAGTTTATTTGGGATTTCATCTAAATCTGAAATCATTATAATATCGTTTTCGTGTGGCTTTATATTTTGCAGTCCCACGGCAATTTGATCTCTCTGAAAGTTCTCCATTTTCCAGAGATTGCCGTTATTATCTACGCAGTCTTCTCTTCTTATGATTACATGTTCTATTTTTGGTAGAAACTGACTGAACCTTTCCTTATTTTGATTGAAGTAAAGTGGCTTGGCAAGAAGGCTCTGGGTTAGTTCCGCCTCGACTAAAACAAATTTATCAACAACACTATCTAGCTCATTTAGCCTAATTTCTAATAGATCAAGCTCGTTAAAAAATGGAAAACAGTCTATAATCATATTAATTAAATATCCTCTTTATTAGAAGTTGATCTATATTTTCTGTATATGGTAATATGTTTGTTCTATTTTTGATTGTAAAATTTATTAATTTTAAAAGTTTTTCTATATCAAAATGTAGCGGAATAACTGATAGTGGATATGGTTGCCATCTTATAATCTGATGGAAAGGTACTGCGCCATATTCTGTACATTGATTTAAAAAGTTTAATGATGGTGTACCTGTACTATAGGAGATAAACTTTAATCCAGAATCTATAGTTAGGAACATTGCGGCATCGTTAATAACTGCGGCTACTTCCTTAATATCTCCAGCAAATAATGTCACAAAATCTTTGCAACTTTCATACATTTTTATATTCTTATTTGTACATATAACAACGATACGATAATGTTCAGAAAGTTTTTTTAATAGCGCTTCAACGTACCAGCTTTCTAATAGGTTTGCCTTATTACTGTCAGAGTAAAGATTAACTGCAATATATGAACCATTTAGTAATAGCGGATTATTTAGTTGGGTTTCTATTTCTAAGAACCTATAGAAATATTTAGACCAATTAAAATCATAATCCATCCATTTTAAACCGTCTAAATGAAGATCATAAAACTTATCATATGATCTCATCTGTAGTAAATATTCTTCTGGAATATTATCAATATGTGATATATAATTTTCCTGTCCGAATTGAGATATTATTTTAAATTCTGGATCTTTTTTACAAGGAATTACTTTGATGTCTTCAAACAGAGAGGGAAATAATTGTATAAGAACATCTGCTTGAGCAATATTTCCGTTGCTATCTGAAAAAGCTGTAATTTTAGATTGTGGATATTTTTCTTTTATTGCCGGTACAAATCTACTGGCCATTAAATGGTCGCCAATTCCACCCTCTAGCCTTACGGCTATATTCATTTTGCCAATGCCCCCTTAAATTTATTAAAAAGATAATTACAAATTTCTTTATTTTCTTCCAGCATGTCGCGTAATTTTTCCATACCCTGTACTTTTTCATCACAATCTACTCCGGTACTATCTTTAATATCTTTTAAAAGAGACGCATCGAAATTAATCCATGCTCCGGCTTTCTTTGCAAAGCCCCACTGAATCAACATATCTGCAACCTCATATTCAATCCAAATGCTATTCCCACCAGTTCTGCCGTGCCTAATTGGGTATGTAATTTCTGTGCCTTCTTTCTCGTTAGTTGTTTTTCTAAGCAAGATCTTAGCCCAGTGACCAATAATTTTACCATCTTCGACAATCTGATCAGCTTTATATCTCGGCTGGAACTCAAAAATCCAGTCAGCATAATGCTGAAGAGCATTACCTCCGGAGCTATTTGTTAACTTTGGGTCGGTTTTTGCATATGGATTAATTTGTACATTAGAACGTACTTGTGAAATCAGTGCACAAACATGGCCAAAAGTAGATAATGGTAACATGATCATTTTTAGGAAGTGTGAACTAATCACTGCACCTGCAGCTACCTTCTGGCTATCTTCAAATCCTTTTGCAGCATCATTTTTTGCGATAAGCGCATCCATGCTATCAATCAAAAAATAATAACGTGATCCATCTGGATTATTCTTAATAAGTTCTAATATAATAGTTGCAATATTCTCATAGATATTAGTCTTTAGGACAAAACAGGTACCATGTTCCCAATCTTCTGCCTTATCTACAAACTTAACGCCAGAGACATTTTTTACGTTAGAATTTAAACGACCTTCTGCTTTGATTAAAAATCCCTTTGCATTGGGAACACTATCCAAGAAGTTCTTCATAATTAGAAGCGCAGAGCTAGTTTTACCTCCTCCGCTTACCCCTGTAAAGCGTAAAATAGCAGGAACTTCTAAAGCGCCGCCCATCTCTGAATCTAGCAGTAAAGACCCTGTTGAGACATTAAATATCTTTTCGTCTTCAAAGTTATAATGTTCTCCTTTAGTATCCTTTAAAAAAGATGATAGTACGCTTTTACTGGCGCTTGCTTGTTTTAGTTCTTCTTTTGCCATAGTTTTAAAAATTCTCGCACTGTCATGGGTGCTTGTACAGTTTCACCTATTTTTCCTTCAAACGCAATATTATTGTTTTTTAACTCAAAACTAGCTGGTTTTTCTGGCTCAAATCGAAATTTTTTATATTCAGTATTTAAAAACTTTCTGCCGTCATCTGATAAAAACCAACAAAGCGAGTTGAGTTTAAATTTAAGATCTAAAGAATTCCAAAATTCTTCATTTGGAAAAATCTTAATTAATGAATTAACAATTTTCATCTCCCGTGGCCAAATGATGGAAGATGTTTCCTTTACAAATTTTTTTATAAAGTTTTTTTTATTTAGGCTGGTAAATTGGACAGATTTCGCAGACTTCTTTTGTGACCTTAAAGATTTGTCTTGAGGAGCAGACAAACCCACTATCAACATAGGGGCCGCCTTGGCATTGGCATCTATTAATTGTTCTTTCTTCTGGTTGCTCACTTCTATATTTGCAGGTATTAAATAATATTTCACCATCTACTTTTGGAATGGCAGTAGATTGTTCATTTTGATTATTTGGTAAAGTTTTTGTAAAAATTTGTGGTATCATATATATACTATATATTGTTAGTATTTGCAAGTAATAAATCATTTTTAACCATTCTTAATGCCAGTTCTTTAAATGAAATTTTAGGAAGCCAAGATAGTGAAATACGTGCCTGTTTAGAGTCACCCCACAGTAAGTCTACCTCTGCTGGGCGATAAAATTCTGGATTAATTTTAACTAAAACTGAGCCGTTGCTATCCACAAATGTTTCAGTTATCTCTTCTCCTTGCCACTTACCCTGTATAGAAGCATTTTGAAATGCAATTTCAATAAACTCTCTGACGGTATGTGTTTCTCCAGAAGAGAGAATATATTCTTTTGGACTATCTTGGTTTAACATTTTCCAGATGCCGTCAACAAAGTCCGCTGCATGACTCCAGTCACGTTTGGAGTCTATATTACCTAATTCTAGCGGCATAAATGGGATATTATTATCTAAAGCATGCTTGATTCTAGCTACCCCTTTAGTTATTTTTCTAGTTACAAACTCTGCGCCCCTGCGCTCTGATTCATGATTATATAATAATCCCTGAATTGCAAAAAGGTTATAACTCTCACGGTACACTTTTACAATATGTCTAGCAGCCGCCTTGGCAGCGCCATATGGGCTTCTTGGCTTTAAAGGGTGATTCTCGTCTTGCGGCGAGTAGTCTACATCACCTAATTCTTCGCTAGAACCTGCATTATAGAAGCGGCAATTAGGCGCGTGTTTCCTGATGGACTCTAGGCATCTAATTACGCCAACTGCTCCGACTTCAAAAGTTTGCTCTGGTATCTGCCAACTACTACCAACAAAGCTTTGTGCGGCCAAGTTAATAAAATAATCAGGTTTAATTTCTTTAACTAAAGAATCAATTGATTGGCTATCTGACAAGTCTCCAGTCACAAGCTTTACTCTAGGATTATCTAGAACATGCGATATATTAATAGTATTTAAATTACTACTGCGCCTTACCATGCCGTAAATTTCATGGTCAGTATGTTCAAGCAGATAGTCTATCATATAACTACCATCTTGACCGGTTATCCCGGTAACAATTACTTTTTTACTTGTATTCATTACAAGTAATAATAGTAACTATTGAATTATTTATCAAATATAAAATTTAATTTAACCAACGCTATTATCACTATTTATTACTGTAGCTATTCCCGTTGTTGGGATAGAGGCTGTAACTGGAGCTATAACTACTGGTTGTTGCGCAACCTCTTCTTTAACTATCTCAACTTCTTTTTCCAGCTTTTTAATCTCTTCAATTACAGGAGAAGTTATTTCTACCTTTACTGGTGCTGGTATATTAACGCCAGAAATCAAGTTCTCATAAGCCTTGAATGTATCTCTTGGATCGACATATTCACCAAAAATAACATTTGCTAAATTTTTAAATAGAATCATCTTGTATGATGCGTTATCGTTAACAAAATGTGCTATATCAAAGTGAAAATCTGATTTTTCTTCTGTATTATTAGAAATAAATAAACTTCTGCTTGGTTGGAAGCTTGTTATTTCTATGTTTTTGACTTTAAAAATAGCTTCAACTATATTAGTCACAACCTTTTTATCGTTAACAGGAATAGAATCGGAAAGTACGATTTGCATAGTATATATAATTACACTTTAAATTAATTTTTAATCACTATTATTTTGCTTTTGTGAGGTATTATCATTATAGAACTCTTCTACTTTTTTAATGATTGTATTATATTTCTCTTGATATAATTCTGTACTTTCTATGGCTTCATCGTCATTTTGTAGTATGCTATAAAATATATTCTTTGGAGAGTTTAGAATAGAATTTATGGTTTCTAAATCTTTT
>Ga0207957_1000134_pt1 | contig 17675 bp, 22 predicted proteins | sample CryBogCBH27Jun07_FD_184603 | JGI IMG/M metagenome (GOLD analysis project Ga0207957, IMG submission 184603) | Freshwater microbial communities from Crystal Bog, Wisconsin, USA - CBH27Jun07 (SPAdes) | ecosystem: Environmental > Aquatic > Freshwater > Lake | place: Crystal Bog, Wisconsin, USA...
TACAGCTTCAGGTCTTTACGCTGTAGTAGCTAATGGTGTATGTAACGTATCCTCTGGTAATTGTTCATTTGTAGGTGGAGGATGTTTTAATATAGCTTCGCAAGGATATTCTACTGTAGCTGGTGGCGGTAACAATAAATCTAGTGATACTTGTACTACTATTGGAGGCGGTGGTTCAAATTGTGCTATAGGTAATGCATCGGTTGTAGCTGGAGGTGAACTAAATTGTGCGTATTCTGATCATGGAACCGTAGCTGGTGGTAAACAAAATTGTGCTGGTTACTATTCTTTTACAGGAGGAGGTTATAATAATTCAGTTTCTGGTAATTATTCCGGTATTCTTGGCGGTTTAAATAATGTAAACAATCAAGCATGTTCATTTATTATCGGTCAAGGCATTACAGCATCTCGACCTAATTTTACATATGTTAATAATTTAAGTTCTCTAGGACAGATTTATTCAAGCGGAAATGGATTAACACCGTATGGCGGGATGCGTAACCGTATTATTAATGGAGATTTTTATATCGATCAAAGAAAGAGTGGAGCAAGCTCTACACCTTCAGGTACATCAAATGTAATAGATAGATGGAAATATAATGTTAATGGAGCACCTGCTAGTAAAATAAAAGTAGGACAATCCCTTAACGGGGTAGCCTCTCCTGTAGGTTTTACAAGTTACTACGGACTTTCGGTTATAACAACTAATACTCCAGCCGCTGGTGATTACGTATTCTTAAGTCAAGTTATCGAGGGACCAAATACTATTGATCTTTATTATGGTGGAGCTCAAGCTGTACCAGCTTATCTATCATTTTATGTTTATGCTTCTATAACTGGTAACTATGGAGGTTTTGTAAGAAATTACGGATCATTTAATAGAAGTTACACATTTGCATATAACGTACCGGTAGCAAATACTTGGACGTATATCTCTTTACCGATAAAAGGGGATACAGCCGGTAGTTGGTTTACTGATAGCTCTCACGGTATTGAAGTTGGATTTGAAATAGCTAATGGTTCAACCTATCAAACAGCGTCTGGTTCCTGGACAGCTGGTAACTACACAGGTCCTACTGGAACTTTAGTTAATATGATGGGTACAGCCGGGTCAAAATTCTATATAACAGGTGTTCAATTTGAACCTGGTATTGTTGCGACACCTTACGAAAAGAGAAACTACGGTATTGAGTATGCAATGTGTCAAAGGTACTATGAAATATTAGAACTTCGTGTTGGCGGATATCATACAACAGGTAACAACCTCAGAGGATCGGCAGTCTTTAAAACAACAAAACGTCCTTCATCGCTAAACGCTACAATTATATCTACAGATGAAACTGCTAATTTAGGTTCATTAACTATAGATAACTCTAACTACCGTTACGATAGTGCAAGATATCTTGTACCTATAACATCAACTGGAGATGCCTACGGTCAGTGGCAAGTATCGTTTGACTCTGAATTCTAATATTCAATATGCCTAGTTTTATAACTACACCGACAACTACAGTATATCCTGCTGGAGCTGTTGCGTACTGGAGTTTAGATAATACTAGTTGGCTGGACTCTACAGGTAATGGTTATACATTAACAGCCTTTGGAGGTGTTACAAACGGTTCTGGTATTATAAATCAGTCGGCTGTTTTTGATGGTACAGACAGACTCGGAACAACAGATGTTGGTGTACCTTCAAATAGTGATTTTAGTGTATCTGTTTGGATGAGTCAGACAGTTAATGATGGTTCAGGTTGTCATGGTCTTGGTGCCCTGTTTGAAACTAATTTCTTTTTTCAATATCAAGCAAATGGGTATTGGCAAGCTGGTAATCCTTTTGCTGGTCAAATGATACAAGATTCAACCCCTATACCTCTAGATGGTAGTTGGAGACACTATGTTTATGTTTATAAAAATGGTATTGGAAGTTATCTTTATACAAATGGAACTTTAGTAGGAACGGCAGGTACAAGTAGTATGGGTGGAAGCGTATTTAGTATCGGTGGCGGTGAATATAACCAATATTATTTTAAAGGTAAAATGGATGAAGTCGGTATCTGGAATAGAGCGTTAACACCTACAGAAGTATCTAGTTTATATAATAAAGGACACGGATTTGCTTATGGCAGTACTATTAATAATCAAACAAATCCGCAAATCATTACAACAAAATCACAATATGCTGATTTATTAGCGTATTGGAACATGAATGAAACCTCTGGCACTCGTTATGATTCATCTGGAAATAATAATAATTTAACAGATGTAAGCGGTACTACAACATACGGACCCGGTATTATCGGTAATGCTGCTCGTTTTGATGGTTCAGGTACTCATCGTCTTATTAACAACAATATACAAGCAAAAGGAGCTTGGTCAATATCTACTTGGTTTTACGTTAATAGTGATACCCAAGGTGGAGAATATCCATCTATTTGGAATACAGGCTTAACAGGCGGTACTTATATAGCAGATGTATTAGGTGATCATGATTCTAATAATGGTTGGATATATGATGTCTCTGTACCTCAAAATTATGGTCAGTTTCAAAATCCTGGTGAGGGTATATGGAATCACTCTGTGGTAACAAATGATCCTATAAATGGTATAAGTTGGTATTTAAATGGGTCTCCGGTTGTTACAAATCAATACGGTGGATATAATAGAGACTGGAGCGGTATTACTGTCGGTACTCAAAATAGTAATGGTTCGTTTCCGAACGCAGAAGGAGATTGTTATATTGATGAAATGAGTATATGGAGAAGAGCATTAACATCTGATGAAATAACAGCTCTATATAATTCTAGAAACGCTCTAGCACTTAGTGCTATAACATTTAATAATACTACCGGTAATAGTAACGCTCTAATTATAAACAATAACTATCAGTTATCAAAAGCTCCTATCTTATGGTTAGCCTCGGATTCGAACGTATATACTACTACCGGTAGTACGGTTACTGCTTGGGGTGATAAATCAGGTAACGGGTATAATGCTGTATTAGGAAGTTATAATGGTCCAACAGTTTTATCGTCACCACTAGTAAACGGTTATTCAATAATAGATTTCAATAGTCAACAATTAATATCAACAGTTCCGAATGATTTTGGTGCAACTGGTTTTACAGCATTCTTCGTATTTATACCTAATACCGATACAACATTTAATTTTTTAGCAGGTAAAAATTATCACGAAACGAGCTTTGGGTTTGTTTATACCCCTGATAATAATATAGGAACAGGTATTTCAAATGTTGCAAGCTTCCAAGCTCAAGGATATAGTATACCCTATAATAATCCTACAATACTAACAAACGGATGGTATAATAATAACGGGTATGTTAGAGTAAACGGTGTGGATGCTGGTCCTGTTAATAATGGTATGACAACATATAGTGAATATCAAAATGAAATAGGAATTGGTACTAGTATTGACAATACCGGTGGTCATTCACAAATCTTAGAAATTATTATTTTTAATAGTTTACTAAGATCAGTAGATGTAGCATATGTAGAAAATATGCTTAAAACCAAATATAACCTTTAATTACTTAGTATATCCAAAACCTTGCTGATACCAGGCAAAGTTATTATCAATCCAATCACATATTTGTTTACCTAGGACAGTATTATAATCCGGGTCAAGTGGTTGAACTTTATTTTTAATGGTGTGAAGGTCAGATGTTAAACCGTATACAGAATCATCTTCCTTAATAGACTGTTCAACGTTATCGAAATCGTGCTTAAAAGATTCTAGTCCTAGATATTGATAAACTTTATCCATTTCTCTTTGAGGGTAGCTAGTTAAATCTTCAGCTCTAATATAAAGAACTTCCTTATTAATACCTTCAAGAAAACATTGTTGAAGTCTCTCTAAAGCTAAGCCAACTGGAGGTCCAGCTATCCATGAATCAATTCTCTTCGCTGTACTTGTACCTTTCATCTCGGCATGATTTTGAATAGGTTGATGGTGAGATTGATTCTTTCTATAGAGCTTCTCCATAGAAGCAAATATACTCTTTAAGTTCCTAACCATACAAATCATCTTAGGCTTATATGGCATGAACTCTTCAAACCAACGATAGTGAATAGTGCCTCCTCTAGTTTTAATACAAAGGTTTGGCTTGTTAGTATAGGCCTCAGCATACCCTTGAAGACCTCCCCAGCAGAAACTTTTCCATGTAGTAGCAGCTAAATCTTTATTCATAGCTTTAGCTTCTGGAGTATTTGTGTAATTCATTCTAGCACCATAAAGATACTCAAGTACAGGATCGGTTTGTGTAGCTTGAATATCAGGATGTTGATTAAGAATACATTGAAACAATGTACTCATACTTCTAGGCATAGAAGAATTAAAAAAGATATTCTTCATTAGAATACAATTGAAGGTTGTGGTGCTATATCAAAAATAAGATCCTTTTTAGATCCAAGAAGAGATTCAATAAACTGATCTTTATCAAACATTTTGTTGATATTATCATACGGGCATTCATGAAATTTGCCACCTGTCCAATCATCTTCTTCTAGGTATGAATCAATACGATGACGGAATGATTCAACTCCACTAGCTGTAATATTATCATGAAGAGAGTGACCAAAGACAACAGGTGAGTTAGATATCCAACCTACAGTAGCTTTTTTATTAAAAGCTGCTGCAGCATGCTGGGCAAACGAATCAATAGCTAGAACTTTATCTGATAGAGCAATATAACAAAACAAGTTTCTAAAATTATCTGTTACCTTAATAGTGCCTTGAAGTTCAGGTTGATTATCTCTTCTAATGTGAAGAACCTTACTAAACTTATCCTTAACTGAATTTACTACCTCCTGGGCAAATGCTGGTGGTAAATCTCTTGACCACGAATAAGGATGACCTTGTTGTTCAGCTCCTCCACTTGACTGAACTATAAGAATAGGACCGTCTTTTTGAAGTTGATTCTGTGCAAATAAAAGCTCTCGTTCAGATAAGAAGATTTCCGGCTTTGTATCAATACAAGGAACGTTAAGAACATCACACCAGATCTCAGCTAACGATTTCTTTCTATAGAGAAGATCTCCTGAATGATAAGGCTCCATTCGTAAAATAATAGAGTCCTTACCGTTAATATAATCATCGTAGAAATAAGGTATATTACCAAACTTATATACTCTATAAATGTTTGGATTATGAACAAATACTTCTGGCCAAGCACAAACTACAACAAGCTTATGCTCTGGATACTTAGCCTTAATCGACTTAACAACAGATGTTGCTACAATATTCTTTCCACAACCTCCATCAATATGGAAGATAACGTACTTGTCCATGTACTAATTTATTAGTGACTAACCTTATCGGCAAGGGCGGCGATATAATTTACTAAATCAATTGCTGTATCTTTCTTATATCCTCCAGCAAATCGAGAATACTTTTGATCGATAAAAGTAGCTAAAGCAATTGCTTTACAAGTCTCGTCATCAATATCAACCTTTGTGTATTGTTTGACAATAGCTCTTGTCAAGTGCCACACTCCATCCTTGCCCCAGGTATCAGCGTACTGATCACCTCGCTCCTGCATCGTCTTAGCAACTTCCTTGAGGGTGTTAGTTGCTGAAGCAATAAATTCGTTAGCCATTATCGACCAAGCCAGTTTTGAGACGCCATGTTAGCAGAAGACACCTCAGTAATATCAAAGTGAAGTGAATGATTCTGTCCATTAGCTTTAAGTGCTATTGAACGAATCTTTCGTGTTCCCTTAGCGTAGGGAACAATTCTATCTAACGTACTTTCATTAACGATCTCATAACCGCTGTTGAATTGAGATGCTAAAGCAGAATAAAGAAACTGAGCTACATCTCCACCAGGAACCTGGTTAGCAGCAATAATAAATGTATTGGGAGGAATGAGGGCGCGATTAATCATATTTTTTATTTAAACGTTATTCTTTTGTTTTGCTAGAGTTCTTTGGCTCCTTCTTTACAATTCCAAGCATTGTGTGTTTGTAATCTCTCTCGTTAGCGTACCACTCTTCGAGATCTTTACCTCCAAGCCCTTTAGGGGGAACTGGGTGCCAGATTTTACTTGTTTTTAGTACTCGTTTTGATTGCCAGGTGTGCATAAATTTTTTTAAAGGTTAGTTTCGTAATCTACAATTGAATCGAGTCGAAAAGAGCGCCAAGCCCTCTTTTCAATATCCCAGACAGCAATAGCTTCTGAGCTTTCACTCTTTGTTTTTTTATTTTCTCTCTCTTCAGGTTCAGGTAAATACTCTTCATTGAGAGTACAAATCATCTTACGAAGAGTGTCGTCCTTCTTTTTAAAGTTAACAGTTACTACTGTGTCTTTTAGCAACTTCTTGAACTCGTCTTTCGTAGGCATATCTAATATATTAGACGCTTTATAAAAAGTATCAAGTATCAAAATCGCTAAAATTAATACTATTTTCCAAAGACTTTAAGATATAGGCTTGAATATCTTTTTTAGAAGGATTTTCTTTCTTTAAGACTCTTGCAACAGCTTGACGAAACTCTTCATCGTATTCCATTTTAAATACGAGTTTACTTCCATAATCTTTAACGTCGTGAATTTCGAGTTTCATTCTTCTTTTTTCTTTTAATTTTTTTTCGTTTTTGTGAAAGGTTTTCGTATAAGGCCGCCTTATAAATTTTATCTGTTATTGTTTTTAAAAATCTAGCATTGTCAAATAGTGTTACATTATTTATTACTCTAGACTCGGCGTAAAGTACTTTAGTTTCAGACCAATCTGGGTACAAATAATGAATACATTCGTGATAGGCTGTAGCTAGTATTTCCCCTCTTGTATCAAATTGAAGATCAGTCCAATTACATAACCCATGAACGCCATTTAATCTACGAAGATTAAAAAACTCCGGAGGCTTAACCCTAGCTAAATGTAAACAACGGCGATAAACGTGTCTTATATCGTTTTTTGTAAGCTTAAACGTAGCCATATATAGTATTTATTCTATATCTTACCGAGTTTATTTCCAGGAAGAAATACATAAGTAATAGATATGGACGATATTCTTAAAGAGTCAGGCGAGTGGGATGGAAATAGCAATCTAGCTATGGGAGGATTTGTTCCTCACACAAAAAGACTTTTACCTTTCCCTTTAGAAAACGTTGAAGAAGAGTTAGCTGATATCTACTTTAACATGGATAAGATTAGAAAGAGGATAGAAGTTGTTCGCCGTAACAATGTTACAAGTCTTACAGTAGCTAGATTAAAACATCTTCGTAGAATGCAGTATAAGATTAATACTGCAATGTCTATTATTAAACATTTAACTAGAGATTTAGATACTTTCTTTATTAACTAATAAGCTCTTTAGTTGTAGTATTAATTGCTTCACCTTCTGGTCCTTGAAGGACTTTTGATAGAGGTGTAGTAATCTGGGTAGAGAAGAATTGCATCTTAACTCCGTTTACCTGATTACATGAATCGCATTTGAATCTATTTTCCTGATTTAGAATAATAGGTACAACATTTGATTGACTGCAATAGGAGCAAGTTAAACGAACGGTAAACTTTGCTAGCTTATCCATTTGTTCATTGATAAGAGCTACACTCTCAATAGCATCCTTACGAAGAAGGAATGTATTGACAATAGCAAATATAATAAACTGAATACAGAAAGCAATTACAAAAAAGCCCCAAAACTTATTTGCAATGAGATAGCCTCCTGTACCAACTAGGACACTTACTAGTGTAGTAAATCCTAGAGAGATAAGAAGAACAAGTGTCTCCGGACGAGTAAAAACCTCTTTTAGTTTATTAAGTAGTTGTAACTTTTTCATAAATCTTATCTGTAGCAATATCGATATACTTGAGAATGTCTAGAGGTTTTAGCTCAACCTTTTCAAAATCTACATTCTTATCATCGCACTTATCTCCGATTACATTAATAGCTTCTTCTAGAGCTGACCATCGACATAGTTCATACATTGACATCTTGGTTACATCAACGTCTGACACTTTAGGTAATTTGTTGGTTTGTTTCATAATTAGAATTTGAATATACTACTTTTTGCCGGGCACGGCAAGAGATTTCTCTAAGTTATTAATATTAGCCTTAGAAACTTCAAATACTTCTATAGGTAACTGCTCAACAAAATCTAAAACTTTAGTCACTAAACCTTCTGTAAATTCTTCTTGGGTAAGAGATAAAGGATAGCGATCAGGTAATTGCATGAACTTAAACACGTCACTACTTTCTCTCTCTAGGAATAAAATAAACTCTCCCTGTCTATGTTTAGTGAAAGCATACACGCTTCTCTCTTTTGGCTCCTTGAGTTTTTTCTTAAACATCTTATTATTTTATTATAAAACAAAGAATAATTCAAGTTTTGATTAAATATATTATATGTTAAACAAAGACTTAGCAATGCTTCAAGAGGCTTATATCTCTACTCAAAAGAGAAATATCGAACCTATGGAAGATGTTACAGATAATGCTCCTGATACCGATGGTGCCGTTGAAATGCATGCTGAGCCTGGAGCCGTTGTTCTCTCTCTTGCTGGTGATGAAGAGGAATGTTCTTGTAATGATCATGAATCGATGGAAGAGCATGAAGATGAAGAGTCCAGAATGGCCAAGACTAATCTCTTTACTCTCTTTACAGATGCTAAGTTACTTCACGATCTTATTTGCTCTGGTGAGGAACTTGAGCCTTGGATGCTTCAGAAGATTGCTGTAGCTTCTGAAAGTGTTTGCTCAGTAACTAAGGTTGTTAGATACTTGGCAGCTCGTGATGGTATTATAGACTAATTTCTCTCTTTAACTTCGTCCCCGTTCAACACGTTGACTAGATCAGCCTTGAACGGGGTTATTTTTTGCTTGTGTTCCTCGTAGAAGTCTATATTCTTGTTGGAATGCTCAAGAGAGAAAAGAGTCTAGAAAATAAAATTTGTAGCCTTTTCCTCTTGTGTTTCCAATCCAACCCAGCCATAATAATCGTATGAAAATTATTAATACTCAAAGTGGTTTCGTCAAGGCCTGCAACGTTGAGATTCCTGCAATTTATAGCAGGAGGTTTAAGACAAATGTCCCTGGGCTAGACAACGTATTCGGTCAAGAGGGATTCCTTCCTGGAATGTCCTTTACCTTCGCCGGTGCTCCTGGTAGCGGAAAGACCTCTATGCTTCTTCAGACGCTTGAGCGTTTGGAGTATACTGGTAAAAAGACTGCGTATATCTCCGGAGAAGAGACTATCCAACAGCTTGCTTTTACTAGTAAACGTCTTAATGTTCGTAACGTCAGTGTTGCAAATATGTCTGTTATTGAAGATATCTTTGACGCTGTTAAGATCAATAAGTTTGATATCGTTATTCTAGATTCTCTTCCGGCTATGACTTCTAGGAAGAAGCTTCGTGGTCGTGCTCTTGAAGAGTATCTGTCAAACTATATCACGACGAAAGCTAAGGAGCTTGAGGTCGTTGTCGGGGTTGTACTTCATTTCTGTAAAGACGGAAAGAGCTTTAAGGGAAGTACTCTACTTCCACATTCTGTAGACGCCAATTTCCTGATGTTCAAGTCGAAGGATAACCCGGTTGTTCGTGAGATTGAGACAACAAAGAATCGATTTGCACCGATCTCCTTTACAAGCTTCTTGATGACCGATCATGGATTTGATTTCGTTGAGTATAAAGAAGAGGTCGATTCTAGCGAAGATACAACTAAGACAAAGAAGAAGGGTAAGATCGCTCAATACCGTGAACAAGTTCTTCAAATTATTAAAGAACAGGGGTCTGCTGACTTGCAGACTATCACTAAGATGCTTGAATGTTCTATTAAAGCACAATCTACACTTAGGGACCTTTCGTTGATGGGATCTATTCGCAAAGAAGGCCGCGGCCAGAGTGCTCGTTGGTTTAAAGCATAAGAAGTTTACGTTCGCGATTTATCTTTTTAGATAAACTCATCTTCGCTTTAGATGCAGCACTATGCTTGCGTCCTCTAAACGTACCAGGACAACCTTTACGAGACTTTGATCTATTAGTTGCTCGTAATGTTTTTACGTCTATTAAAAATTGTTCGACCTCATTATCTTGATATACTCTACCGTTAAATTCTTTTTCAACAAAGCTTACTAAACCTCTTTTAGACCAAGTTCCAGGCTTGCGTATAAAAGCAGCAAAATCTTTAATACCCCATTCTTTATGAATTTGCTTTTGTAAAATTCTTATTACTTGTTTTGTTTCTAAAACAATACACCTATATAGTGTAAAATCGGTTGTACGTGCTATGATCTTCTGTATTGTTTCTGGTGAATGCTTTCTACCTGCTCCTGGGTGTCCTGCTATTGGACAAATATTATAACCATTACTATTAAAAGGTTTTAAAGTGTCTAAATAAAACTGCTCTCGTTCTATTAAATCGTTCACCGAGCACTGCTCAATAATTTCTATTGTAAAATTCTCTTCGCCGTACTTATTATATGAGCTTTGTAAATATGTATTGCAATGTATATTATGCCTTAAATCAAAGCGATGGTTAATCCACCGGTGACGGATACTAATTGCCGACCCGATATAAAACTTGTTATTAACAGTACACGTTATCTTGTATATACCTGAAACCTTAGGTATAGGTAGCTTTTTGTTAATCATGACATAATTACTTATGCTCTAGTACGCAAAGTTTATAGGATATCTATAGCTTGTTAATCATGACAGATAACAGCGTACTAGAGTTTTTCTTCTTGCAGCTTAATCAATAACACTATAAATTAACAATATGTCAAAAGGATCTAAACCACGCATTGCAGACCGTAAATCATTTAATAAAAACTTCGATGAGATTAAAACTCGTAAGGTAGAAGGATTCGTACAGAAGAAGGGTAAATTGACAAAGAAGTACTAAAACATTTCGTATAAATAATATACGATGTTTTTTGTAAAAGAAGATACTAAAGTATATAATCTATACCGTTCTTTAATCTTAGAGTCAAGTGACGAGCTTGATTGGAAAGGAAAGCAGCTTAGCACTGAAGATTTAGTAAGAGCTAAGCATAAGCTTATTCGTAGTAGAATGGCCCTCCAAGCTGGATGGCAGTTCTTTGGTTATCTTCTATCCGATCTCAGTACATGTCTTACCTATGACATGGATACGATGGCTGTAGATGATTTCGGTAACATCTATATTAATCCATATTTCATGCTCAATGTATTGAGTGATGCTGAGACCGTTGGAGTATTAGCACACGAAGTACTCCACATTGCTAACCTTACCCATTTTAGAGGTGCAAACATTAAGAACTTTAAGCTCTGGAATATAGCTACAGACTATATCATGAACAGAGATCTTATTAAGATGGGATTATCCTTACCTGCTTTTGGATGTGTTCCAGAGAATCAAGGTGGTAAGGATGTAATTCCTAGTAAGAAAGAGATTCCAAAGTATTGGCAAGGCATTGATATGACTACAATGGATGCCGAACAGCTCTATAGAGCTTTGGATAAAGCTATTCCTCCTCAAGTCAAACAGCAGCAACAGCAAATGCAGCAGCTTCAGGACATGATTGATCAGATGATGAAAGGAATGGATAAGCACATCACTGGAGGTCAGCCTGGACAACCCGGTAATGGCCAGCCTACTGTTATTGACGTCAATAATTTACCCGGAGAGAAGTATAAGGATAGTGGCTTGACTCCTAATAAGCCAAATGGTACTACTCGTAGTCAAGTAGAGACAGAGATGAAGAATAAGATTAAGCAGGTTGTAGATGCTTTAGAAAGAGAGGCCAAAGGTGCTAGTAATATTAAAGGTGGAGTACCTGCTTCATTTAATAGAAAGCATCTAGAACCTACTGTCAATTGGAAGATTCATCTTTCACAATTCTTAGCTCCTGCTAGAAGAAACACTTACGATTCAGCTCGCTTCCAGAGAAAGCCTTTAACCATTGGAGTACCTATGCCAAGGCGTAAGGTAAAGACTCATAAAATATCTTTAGCTGTTGCTATCGATACTAGCGGTTCTACAACTGGAGATGTTCTAGCCACTTTCTTAGGAGCTATATATGGTATTATTAAGACATTCCCTATAGCTGAATTACGTATTATACTTTGGCACACAGAAGTTTATAACGAAATCGAAATAGCTAAAGCTGACCAAAAGGTTATTATAGGTGTAAGAGACCCAGGGACCCTTGGGAATAGCCCTAATGTAAATCAGATCAATGGTACAGCTTTAAATCCAAGCGAGAATTCAGAGTTAAATGCTGACGGAGAAGTTATTACAAATATTTCTAAAGCCAAAGAGATACTTTTAAATGTATACTCTCGTTACACTCAAACCGGTGGTACATCGGTCAATAGTATTAAAGAGTATCTTGATAAAAACGGAGAGAAGATTGAAGGACTATTGCTATTAACAGATGGTGATACAACTGAAAATCAAAAACAAATTAAGCTTCCAACACCTCCTAATAGAACAGTTATCATGCTTAATGGTAATGGTAGAGATGATAGTTTAAAAGGTCATGGTAAGATTCTATTTGTAGATATTCCGGAAGTAGAAACTCCTTAAATAAATATATAACATATGTCATTGCGTAAGAACACTCTTGAAGATGCCTATAAGAAGATTATAAGTGAAGCTACTGTACCTCCAACACCTCCTACTGGACCTAAGAAGCCAAAGACTAATATAACAAATAAGGTTGTTGCTGACGTTAATAAGATTAATAGTAAGCCAGAGACTCCAGGAGCTGGATCCATTCCTGTTTTACAACCTAAAGTTGATTTAACTAAATTAAACTGGAAAGATCCTATTAGAATTGTTGACGGTAGACATATGCCTGAACTTACCATGGAAGATTATAAGCGCTGTATCTTACGCGCTGTAAGAAACCGTGGATCCCTTCTTGTCTATGGTGACCCTGGTGTTGGTAAGACAAATACAATCTACAAGATGGCTCCTTCCATTGGCCGTCAAAACTTTAATAGAGAGTTTATTGCCTTCCATGAGTTCTTTAAGAAGGAAGTTGCTAAGGATGAACACGGTCAACCTATTATTGATCCAAAGACTGGTCAGCCAAAGAGAGCTTTAAAGGTAGCTGATAACGAGAAGTTAAAAGCCTTTATTGCTAACCCAGAGAAGTATTACGTTCTTATTGAAGTTCAGGCTCAGACTTTAGAGCCTGTTGATCTTTCTGGTCTTTATGATGTTCAGGCTAATGAGCCTTTTATTTCCCGTAAGGTTGAGCTTTGGGCTTTCGTAGCTTCCTTACCTGGTGCTGCTGGTATCTTATTCTTCGACGAGTTTAATATGGCTCCTCAAGAAGTTCAGAACGCTTTCATGAAGGTTACTCATCCTAAGGAACGTATGGTAGGTACAGAGAAACTTGCTGATGAGTTCTGCGTTATTGCTGCTGCTAACCTTTCATTAGAGAGTGGTAGAACAGCCTTGGATTCAGCTCAGACTAACCGCTTTAGTGTTGGTTTCGTTGTTCTTGATCCTACAGCATGGCTAGAGTGGGCAAAGGGAGAAGGTATTGATGAGACTATTATTGCTTACGTTAAGTCTGGAACTCAATACAATCCTCAGACCGGTGAAGAGTTAGAAGGTATTAATCCTACACTTTACTCACCTCAAGATGGTCAAGACACTCCCTTCCCAACTCCTCGTGCTATTGAGCTTTGGAGTGAAGAGTTAAAAGGTATTATTGCCGATCACGAAAAGGAAATGGAATTAGCTATTGCTAATGGTAATCCTTGGCCTAGTGAAAGACAATTAGTAAGAGACATTAGAGTATCAGCTGCAGCTAAGCTCGGAGATATCTGGGCTGATGGATTTGCTTTATTCATGAATGCTGTTGCTTCATTTGAGATTAAAGACTTTATTGCTGATCCTGAAAAGTATTTCGGTAATGTAGATGCTTCCCAAATTGCTCACATTGTCCATTACTTGATGACATTCCTTAAGCAGTACCTTGCTAAGAGAGAGCGTGGTGAAGAGCCTGATGAAAACGATTTAGATCTTATCATTGCAGTTGCTACAGCTTTAGTACACTTCAGCAGAGAACGTACAACAATCTTTGTTGCAAAGCTTCAAAAGGAACTTACAATTAAGCAACTTCAAGACTTTATTAACTTCATGCATCATGACTTACCTAACGACAAGCTTCGTAATGAGGTACAAGAAAAGATTAAGCATGTAGGTGCATTTAAGAAAGGTAAAATATAATTTAATATATGAACGAGACATTAGAACAAATAGCAGAAGATTACGTTTACAGAAATAGACCTCTTACTAGAGAGGAGCGTAACTTATTGAAGGAATCAAAGTATGCTCATCTTATTAACAACGATGTTACTCCAACATTCAATAGCTTGTTAGAGAACGCTCTTCCTGGAGAAAAGAAGAAGCCTACTTATATCAAGGTTGATCCTAATGCCCCTAACGAGTTCCATCCAGACGTTAAGGCTCATACTATTAAAGATCTTATCAACGCTTTAAAGAAGCGTTACAATTTAGGTATTGATAACTTCGATATGCATCAGTTCTCAAAGCCTGATTACGAAGAGGTAAAGACTTATATTCGTAACGAGTTTGTTCCTAAGCGTACAGAAGAAGGTAGTGCTACCCGTCAAGCTATTCTAAAGGCTCTTAATGCTAAAGACTTTGAAGATTGTTGGCACTCCCTTTGTTACGCCGGTCAAGGACTTCGTCGTCCGGTTTACTAACCGAGAATATCTTCCCAGGTTTCAGCTGCCTGTCCGGTTAAGCCTTGCTTAACTTTAGCTACCCTAATGTACTTCTCGATATCTTCATCTGTAAGGTTTGTATCCCTATAACCGAGACTGTAGATTCTATAATCTTTAAGGTAATCAATATCTATAGTAAGCCCTTCAAGATTTTTTAAATTAGGGCAAGATCCAAGATTGTAACATCCCCCGATAATCTTCTTTGGTGAACCTTTTAAACTTACAAGATTCTTATTATTAGCTACACTAAAGTCTCCGTATACTAGCTCTGGAGCTCCTTCACAGCTTATTAGGTTGTCATTATCGTTGCCATAAAAGCCTAAATTATGACCAAGATACTCTTGCTTACTAAGTTTATCTTCAATTTCTTCTTTATGCTTTTCACCAATTACTTTAGGTGCTCCAACAAAGTTTTTAATATCGGTGTTTACACACTTATAACTACCTGTAACTACTTCAGGGCCTCCTACTAAAGTTGTTATTGGTGTACTCATTATACTAAAATCACCGTTAACAACGTTCGGACATCCTGCTAGACTTGTTAATTTTTCATTAATATATATTATAAACACACCATTTAAAACATCTGGCATATCTTCAAGTTTAGCTATATAACTATTATTAATTTTAATATCCTTTTGAACTTTAGGCATTCCTTTTGTTGTAGTAATATTTGGGTATAACCTTAAGTCAAGTTCAAGATCACGAACTGATTTCGGCATAAAAGAGAAATCCTTAAGATGGTTATAACTAGGTGCTTTATCCTCGTATTTACCGCGACTCTCAATAACAAAGCTACCGGTTACATTAAAGTCTTTAAAGAAATAAGGATCGGTTAAATGTAAAGCATCATAAACGACAGATCCGTGTATAGTCTTAATACCATTTTCTTCTGTTATCTTATAAAGACGACTTATAACGCTATAATCATTTACTGTAGGACTTGTATAAACATGTTCGAATGCGTCAAAGATACTGTAAATAATATCTTTGTTTTGTTCAATGCTCTTAAGATCTGAATTAATACCAAACTTTTTAAAGTAAAAAGTTTCTTTATAGCCCTTTGCAGCTTTATATCTATCCTCAAAAGGTTTAGGTCCTTCTAGGAAATAAGCACAAACTCCAGAACTATATTCATTATATTGCTCGTGTTCATGATCGTAAGTATAAAAACCTCTTTGAGCAATAGTAGAAAGTTTATCAGTACCTGTTGTCTTTAATTTTTTAGTAATAGCGTTATTCTGCTTGTAAAAACTAAAGTAACCTTTAATTAAAGGATCATCTTCTTGTTGAATGCTATGGGTAACAGGTTTAGTGGCAAGAACAGTAGTTGTTACTTTACCTTTTGTAATAACTTTAGGTGTTGGAAGCCAAGTATAACCTAAAGGAGCTAAAAAGCTCTTCATGAATTCTTCAATCTTTGGCATTGAAGCAAGTGGTATATCCTTACCAACGCTTGTCTTATAATCGTTAGGATCAATAGCTTTCTTTGGCTTACCAGCGTACTTTTGAGCTGTAGCTTTATCTTTAAAAGGTCCAAAGACAAAGTGACTATGAACGAGAATAACATTACCATCATTCATTTTAATAGCGTACTTTGTATATTGACTACCGGACTGCCATCCTACAATCTCACCTATTTGATCAAGATAGGGCTGATATTTCTTTGGATGATAGCGATGATAACCAAGTCCTCCTCCAACAGTTTCACGAACGGCTACAATGTCACCTAATTGAAACTTAGCTCTACCAGAAATGTCTGTTGAGTAACTCGGCTCTTTAGCTTCTTTAAAAAACTGCTTAAATGACATAGTACAATAATATATTTAATTAAATAATACTAGTGAACTTTAAAGAACATTATACTTTGATAAAAGAGTCTGTAGATAGTGGACGTTTTTATTATATCATTCATATTAAATTGTATGAGCCAGCTTTAGATAGAATAAAGGCTAAACCTGGTTATACTTCTATGGTTAAAGATGAAAAACAAAAAGTTTTTTTTGCTGCAGCAACTGCTTTAAACAATTATCCCTTTGACGGAAGAAGAGGAGCATTCAGTGAAGGTAGAATGGAGATTCAAGCTGATACTGAAGAGTTTAAGAGAGAAGATATACCATACATTGATATGCATGTCAAAGGTGTAAAGATAGATGAAAATGTTATTAAAGAGGTATATAAGACTTTACATACTTACAGGCCTAGTTTAGTAAGTACAGTTACATATGAAAATGCTATTACAAAAGATCTTAAAGGGACAGCTAAGGAGACTTGGGAAGATATATTAGACTAATGAACTTTAAAGACTTTTATTTAATTACTGAAGGTGATGTTTATAAGACAACATATCCGTCTGATCGTTATGGCGGTAATAATATTATCGGTCTTACTATAGAGTTTATAGATTTAAACAAACATGTTGACGGAGAAGATAATGTAACTTGGTCTTGGGATTTAATTGTTGATAATAAGGATGATGTATATGTTTGGAGTGATGAAGATACTAAAGGCCGTAGATACGATGGAGGATGTTACTACTTAGAAAAGGATGAACTAGGTAATAAGTCACTAAGTGATCCTGTTATGGATCCTGAATTAGCTGATGAAATTAGAGAATATACAAAGAAGGAATGGCCTTTAGAAAAGAGAGAAGCATATATAAAGAAGAAAGAAGTTATGAAAGGTCTTAAGGGTACAGCTACTGATACCTGGAACGATATACTCGGTTAAATTTTAACAACCATCCCTTGATCCGAGTTCCAATCCTGCCAAACGTTCTTAGGTTTGTAAGGCTGTAGCTTCAACTTAGGAGGCTTATAATCCACAACACGATAAGGATTTTCAGCCGTATAGTGCCAAGCATATTTCTTCAAATGAGCTCGTATTTCTCCCATTGTTTTATAAGGAGAACATAAACTATCATCCCAAGCCTTCCCCGTCCATCTTTGTAAGACTAGGCCCTGAGACATAA
>Ga0207957_1000142_pt1 | contig 17289 bp, 18 predicted proteins | sample CryBogCBH27Jun07_FD_184603 | JGI IMG/M metagenome (GOLD analysis project Ga0207957, IMG submission 184603) | Freshwater microbial communities from Crystal Bog, Wisconsin, USA - CBH27Jun07 (SPAdes) | ecosystem: Environmental > Aquatic > Freshwater > Lake | place: Crystal Bog, Wisconsin, USA...
GATACAACTTCTTTGATTTGGTGGACAAAAGCCCAAATGCGTTGGTCTGAGACAGTTAAGCAAGAGTTAACAGGTGAAGATGGAGTGGCATTGATTCCTAGCATTCAAGTGTCATTTGTTAAGCCTCAAAGTGTTGGTGAAACGGATTAGCCCCGTGGATGGGTTTCATAGAAGTGTTGTCCTGTCCAACCCTGCTTCATGGGAGCACCAACAATGAATATTCAAGAAATTATAAATAAGGTTGAGTTTCCTGAAAAGCTAAAGTGCTTATTTAACCCTGAATCCATTCGATATCGTGTGTTGTTTGGCGGTAGAGGAGGTGCAAAATCTTGGGGTGTCGCACGTGCTTTACTGATTAAATGTTTGCAAAAGCCTTTAAGGATTCTTTGCGCCAGGGAGTTTCAGACTTCCATTAAGGATTCAGTCCATAAACTGTTAAGCGACCAAATCTATGCAATGGGTTTGGAATCTTTTTATGACATTACTCAAAACCAAATCAGAGGCAAAAACGGCTCTGAGTTTAATTTTGTTGGCTTAAAAAACAACGTAGCAAATGTTAAGTCTTATGAGGGTGTGGATATTTGTTGGACCGAAGAGGCGCAAACAATTAGCCGTAACTCCTGGAACGTCTTAATCCCAACCATTCGTAAAGAAGGCTCTGAAATATGGATAACCTTTAATCCTGAGTTAGAGACGGATGAGACATACCAACGTTTCGTAGCCAATCCGCCTGAGAACTCGGTAGTTGTTAAGATTAACTACTACGACAATCCTTGGTTTCCTGAGACTTTGCGCTTGGAGATGGAAAGCCTAAAAAACCGTGATCCAATGGCTTATAGGACGGTTTGGGAAGGAATGTGTCGCATGACTGTCGATGGCGCTATCTTTGCCCGAGAGGTCCAAGAAGCCGAATTTGACGGTCGCATTACCAAAGTGCCTTACGACTTTACCAAGCCAGTTCATGCGGTCTTTGACTTGGGATGGTCCGATGCTACTGCGGTGTGGATGCTTCAGTTTATTGGCATGGAGACACGGTTAATCCGCTACTTTGAGACTAGCCAAGAAACGATCACGTCAATCCTGTCCAAGATGCAAGGCTTTGGCTACGTTTACGATACGCTATGGTTGCCACATGATGCCCATAACAAGACTTTGGCATCGCAAGGGCGGTCAATTGAGGAAATTGTCAGGTCATCAGGGTATAAAACTAGGGTTTTGGAGCGTGTGCCGATAGTGGATTCTATTAACGCTGCTAGGACAATTTTCAAGAACTGTTATTTTGATAGAGAAAATTGTATGGAAGGGTTACAATGTTTAAGACATTATCGTTATGAGGTTGATCCAAACACAAACCAATTTAGCAAAACACCGCTTCATGACAACTATTCTCATGGGGCTGATGCGTTCAGATATATTGGATTGATGGTGAATGAGCCAAAGCAACGTAGAAAGTCCTCCAACAATTACCAGTACGGTAGCCAACATTCATGGATGAGTTAAATGGAAGATTCACAACTTAGCGACTACGATCCTAGAATTGACGAAGCCAAGAAGTTTCTGCGTATGGCTAATGACGCAGATACCATGAATCGTCAGGAAGCCCTAGAAGACCTTAAATTCGTGGGTGGTGACCAATGGCCTGTTGAGTTACAAAATAGCCGTAATCTTGAATCTAGGCCTGTTCTGACCATCAATAAGCTCGATGGTTATTGCCGTCAAGTTGTGAATCAAATCAGACAACAAAGACCAAGACCCAAAGTTCACGGCATGAACTCAGATGCTGATGAAAAGACCGCAGAGGTCATTCAGGGCATCATTAGGCACATTGAGGCCAATTCCAATGCTGATGACGCATACGACCAAGCGGTTGATTATGCGGTGCGTATGGGATGGGGTTATATGCGCTTGCGTACAGACTATGTGTCTGAAGACTCATTTGACCAAGAAATTTACATTGAGCCTGTTGACAACCCATTTACGGTTTATTACGACATCAATTCCGTAGCAGTTGACGGTTCAGACGCAGAGCGTTGCCTAGTCACAACGATGATGTCCAAAGATGACTTTGAATCCATCTATCCAAATGCTGAAGTTGACTCGTTTACGCAGCGTGGAACTGGTGATTCACAGTCAGAATGGATCACCAAAGAAGACATTAGGCTTGCTGAATACTGGTATACCGTTCATGAAAGAGCTAAGCTGATTCAGTTAAGCGATGGCACAGGCATTTTTGAAGACGAATACAAAAAGCGGATGGATTTGTACCAAGAAGTAGGTATTTACCCTGTTGATGAGCGTATGTCGATTCGCAAAAAGATTAAATGGTGCAAGTTAACCGCCATTGAAATCCTTGAAGAAGGCGAATGGGCAGGTAAATACTTGCCGATTATTCCTGTTTACGGACGGCATACAGTTATTGGTGACAAGCGCAAAAAGTTTGGCATGGTGCGTCAAGCTAAAGATGCCCAAAGAATGTACAACTTTTGGCAAACATCGATCACAGAGAGTGTTGCGCTTGCTCCTAAAGCCAAGTGGATCATGGCGGAAGGCCAAGACGAGGGCTATGAGAATGAGTGGGCACAAGCCAACACCAAGTCTTATCCTTTGCTCAGATACAAGCAAACAGACATTGAGGGAAGATCAGCTCCTCCTCCACAACGCTTGCAACCCGAGCCACCTCCTGCTGGTGTGATGGCTGCGGCAGCGGTCATTTCTGACGATATCAAAACGCTGATGGGCATATTTGACCCTGCTGAACTAAAGCAAGGCAATATTTCAGGAAAAGCGCTTAACGGTCAGCAACAACAGGTTGATTTGTCTAATTTCGACTTTTACGACAACTTTACCAAGTCATTAGCTCACCTTGCGACCTGTATTCTTGACCTAATTCCCAAGATTTACGATACCCAAAGGGTTTTGAGGATCATTGGAGACGATGGCAAACCTGAATTGGTCACATTGAATGAGCGTGATGCGGTTAACAATGTCATTAAAAACAACGTTGCAACAGGTTTGTACGATGTGGTGATGGACACAGGACCTGGCTACAACTCCAAGCGTGAAGCATCAGTCGAGGCGATGACACCTATTTTGGCTGCTCAACCTCAGTTGATCCAACAGATTGGTGATTTGTGGTTTAGGAATCAAGATTTCCCTGGCGCTGACATCATTGCAGACCGTTTGGCTACGCTTAACCCATTGGCGCAGATTGACAAGAAATCTGACATACCGCCTCAAGCACAAATGGTTATCAAGCAGTTGCAGTCTCAGAATCAGCAATTGCAACAACAAATGCAACAAATGCAGATTGCGATCAAACAACGTCAAGACATTGAGCAAGTTAAGCAAGATGCTGAGACTAAGCGAACATTGATCAAAGAATCAAACAGGGCACATGACATTGAGTTGCGTGACCAAGAAAAGCATCGTGACATGATGTTAAGGGTTCAAACAACGGCACAAGACACGGTTACCAAGACGCAAACGCAATTGGAAATTGAAAATATCAAAGCAAACTTAGCAGTTTATTTGGCGCATTTGGATAAATTATCTGAGCGTGAATCGAGTGCTGAAGCTATTGAACGAGCAATTTGACAGAATTAACTAATTCGGGTTAAATTGCACAAAACCTACCTGTGGGTTCACAGGGCTTAAATCGTAGGGATACGTATGTCTGAAAACAACGTTAGCAATGTGCTAACAAGTGAAAATGCGGCTGAGTTCTATGCACAAAAATTGGGTTTAGCCCCAACAGAAACCAAGACTGAGGCTACTGAAGAAGTAGAGCCAGTAAAGGAAGAAGTTGAAGGGAGTGAACCGCAAGCGGAAGAGGAAGCCAAACCACAGGAAGAGCCTAAAAAGCAAAATCCTAAACTTGAGAAAAGATTTAGCGAAATCACTAAGCAGCGTGAAGAAGCACGTAGGGAAGCGGAGCAAGAGCGTCAAAGACGTTATGAATTAGAGCAAAAGTTACAGAGTTATGAGAGGCAAGCGCAACCGCAAGTTGCACCTACTGATCAAGAACCGCAACCAAGCCAGTTTCAAGACGCATTTGAATATGCAAAGGCTTTAGCTGAATACACCGCTGATAAGCGTTTTGAGGCGATGAAGCAAGAGGAAGCGCAAGCAAAGGCACAAGCAGAAATGCAACGTGTCATACAGTCTTGGGCTACAAAGGTTGAGCAAGCGAAAGCTGAACTACCTGATTTTGATGCCATTGTTGCATCGAGTGATGTTGTAGTTAATGATGCGGTAAGAGATGCAATTCTGGAGAGTGATGTAGGGCCAAAGATTCTTTATCACCTAGCTGAAGATGCTGACTATGCTCGCAAAGTTGCGTCAATGCCTATTAGATCGGCTCTTAAAGAGATAGGAAAACTTGAGGCGAGATTTGAAGCGAAAGCGGATGATAAACCTGTGGCAAGAAGTAAAGCACCTGCGCCTGTGACACCGATTCGAGCGACTACTGGTATAGCTGAAACAAAATTGGACAGTAATGGAAAATGGTATGGAAGCTATGCGGAGTGGAAAGAAGCAAGAAAAAGTGGCAAGGTAAGGTAACCCTTTTTTGTTCATCGAAATTTAATTTTTTTATAAAGGAGTAGTCATGAGTAACCAACTTCTGACGATATCGAAAATCACCAATGAAGCCCTCATGGTGTTGGAGAATGAGTTGACCTTCACATCAGAGGTCAATAGAGATTATGACGATCAGTTTGCCGTAGTTGGCGCAAAGATCGGCAATACCGTGAATGTTCGCAGACCAGGTAGGTTCGTAGGGGCCGTGGGTCCCGCACTTGTAATTGAAGATTTTAACGAGACATCAAGTCCTGTTACTTTGTCTACTCAATTCCAAGTGTCAACTCAGTTCACAACTCAAGATTTGGCATTGTCTTTGGACATGTTCTCTGATCGTGTATTGAAGCCTGCCGTTAACAGTAGCGGCTACGTTCACTAAGAACGTAGAAAATCACCCCTGATTGACTTGGACGGCCTGAGGAGGCTAACAAGGGGCAAGCAAGAGAAATCTGTGCAGCCTGAACGACTAAGTGGGGAGACACCTAAGGGTGATGCGATAGTCTGAACTCTGATATAACCTAGATGAAGTCAGAGAGGGTAGATCGAAGAATCAACCCCGCCAGAAATGGTCAGTAAGCGAAAGCTGAAGTAACAGAATGTGCTGCAATTGCGAATAAGATTGACCGTGATGGTTTGACTATGGCAGTTTCACAAACCGCTAACATTGTTGGTACTGCTGGTACACCTCCAACAGGATTGATCACCTACTTGACTGCAGGTGCTTATCTTGATTCTGAAGGCGCACCAAGAGACGGACGTAGAGCTTGTATCGTTGAGCCTTTCACAAGCGCAACAATCGTTGATTCACTCAAAGGTTTGTTTGTGCCTCAAGAAGCCATCGGTGAGCAATACAGGAAGGGCCTGATGGGACGGGATTCCGCTGGAGTTAATTGGAAATTAGATCAAAACGTTGTGAGCCAAACATTCGGCACAAACAGTACAACTACTGTTACTGCTTCTGTTAACACAACAACTGGTACAGGTTTCTTAACATCAGGTTGGGCTTCTAGTTCAACAATCACATTGACTGCAGCTAACACAGGTAACTTTGTGTTGAACGCAGGTGACGTGATTCAGATCGCTGGTGTGTATGCAACCAACCCACAAAATCGTCAACCTTACGGTTCAAACAAGTTGCGTAACTTTGTTGTTAAAGCACCTGTGACAATCGCTTCAGGTTCAAGCGTTTCTGTGACTGTATCTCCTGCAGTTATCACTTCAGGTCAGTTCCAAAACGTGTCGATTCCTACAACATCAAGTGCAGCTAACGTGACTCAGTTCAATAGCACAGGTCAAGTTTCTCCACAAAATATGTTGTTCCACCGTACGGCATTTACGTTGGCAACTGCTGACTTAGAGCTGCCTGAAGGTGTACATTTCGCTGGTCGTGCAAGCGACAAAGAGATTGGACTTTCTTTACGAGTGGTTAGGCAGTACACAATCAACAATGACAGTATTCCAACTCGCTTGGATGTACTCTATGGTTGGGCACCTCTGTACCCTGAACTTGCTTGCAGAATTGCAGCCTAACTTTATTTAAGGAGAAAAGATCATGGCGAATACTAATCCAGGACCCTCAATCACCACAACGATTCACCCACAGAACGTATTGTCCAATCAAGCTATTCGCTTGTTGGCGGTCGCAACTGGTGTGAACGTTAACGCAACTGGTGACACAGTATTGAATGTTATTAACGCTGCCAACTGGAGTGTTGCAAACGTTGTTTTCACTAACGCATCCATTAGCTTAACAACTGCTGCGGCAGGTGTGTTTACTGCTCCTGGTGCTCAAGGTGCAATTGTTTCTAACGCTGCATTGTCCGCATTAACAGGACCTACTGTTGTGTCACAACGCACCGTAGCTTCTACCGCAACTAACACAGGTACTTACCTGTATGTTAACGTAGGAACTGCTCAAGGCGCAGCGGCTACTATGGATGTTTACATCTATGGTTACGATTTCAGCACTTATTAAGATGCTAGAAAGAAGGCTACCACTCTGCGGTGGCTAAGAAAGGCCACCTCAAAAGGGTGGCTTTTTTTCTTTTTTAAGTTACAATGTTTTTGTTTTAAAGGAACTTATTATGTCCTCCACAACCATCACTCGTGGCAATTCTCACGAGACGTTCTACATAATTCCAACGTTTAGCAATGCGTCTAACACCTTGGCAGCAAACACAACCACCACCGTTACATATTCTGTGCCTGGCATTCAGACCACAGACATCGTGACCGTGTTGGGTGCAGTTGGCGCACAAACCGCAGGTGTATTCATTGCTGAAGCTGATTGCTTGACCGCAGGTATTTTGTCAGTTCAATTTGGCAACTTAACAGGTACGGCAACTTTGACACCAGTTTCAGGTCAATATGTGATTTCAGTCACAAGACTTGAAGGTCCAGCTCCTGTTACGGCAGTTTAATCATGGCAGGTTCAACCGTTCAACGCAATGCAGGTCAAACCTACGCATTAGCGGTCACTACATCTGCTCACTCAGCGGTGCAGATCAACGACACAACGAACGATCAAGTTAACTACACCAGTTTTTTAAACATTGGTTCAAGTGCTTGTGCAATTCGTTGGAATCAGACAAACTCAGGTTTGTCTAGTGTTGCTATTCCTAGCGATGGAAATTCGGGAGACTATGTATTGCCTCCCAACATGACCACACCTTTGATTTTGGCAACACCTACGACACCGTATTATCTATCCGCAATTGGCGCAGGTAGTACGACACTTTATGTAACTCCTGCTGCGGATCAATCGTAAAACTATGGCTGCTCCTTCCAACTCTACTGTTCAAAATCTTGTACCTATTCAGGGTCTATTCGACACTTCAGGTAATTTTCAAACATTTATTGGTCAGGGGCAGCCTTTCTATGCCATTCCAAACCCTTATCAATCAGGGTTAATCATCACAAATAGCACAATTAATAGTACGACAATTGGGGCTACAACACCATCAACTGGTGTTTTCTCAGCAGCACAAGTCAATGCCACTCCTGTTGGCATTTATGACGTTACAAACAAACAATATGTAGATTCCGCAATTGTTGGAATCTCATGGAAGCCACCTGTTAACTACGGAACGCTTAACAATGTAACCCTTTCAGGATTGGGCACACAAAGCGGTGGAGATTGGCCTAGCGCATTGACATCGGGAATGCGTGTATTGGTCAAGAATCAATCAAATCAACCTGATAACGGCATTTATGTGGTCGCATCAGGCGCATGGGTGAGGTCACAAGATGCAAACACATGGAACGAACTCGTTTCTGCTTTGGTTTTTGTTGAATCAGGCAATACTTTGGGTGGTAGTGCTTGGTATTGTCCTGTACAACCAGGTGGCACATTAGGCACAACCAACGTCACATGGTCCAACTTTAGCGTTGCAGCGACTTACACGGCAGGTACTGGACTAACTTTAAGCGGTTATCAGTTCAGCATCACCAATACTGCGGTCACGGCAGGAAGCTACGGAAGCGCTTCAAGCGTTCCAACTTACACAGTTAACGCACAAGGTCAGTTGACGGCAGCAAGCAACACATCCATTTTGATTGCTAACACTCAAGTCACAGGCTTGGGCACGATGTCTACGCAAAATGCGTCATCTGTGGCAATTACTGGTGGCACGATTACTGGCCTATCTGCTGCCATTCCTGTGGCTTCAGGAGGCACAGGAGCGACCACATTGACAGGTTATGTTAAAGGATCAGGAACAACGGCCCTAACAGGCGCTACAACGATTCCTAGCACCGATATTACTGGTCTTGGTACGATGTCAACGCAGAATGCGAACAACGTTGCAATAACTGGTGGTTCAATTACAGGTTTGTCATCACCTTTACCTGTTGCATCAGGTGGTACAGGAGCATCAACATTAACTGGTTATTTGTCAGGTAATGGTACAGGCGCATTTACGGCTAGTTCAACTATTCCAAGCACCTCAATTAGTGGTCTTGGCACGATGGCTACACAAAATGCCAATAGTGTTGCGATCACAGGCGGTACAATCAACGGTGCTTCAATTGGTGCGACAACAAGAGCAAGCGGTGACTTCACCACTTTGTCGGCTAATACGGTTACAAGTACAACACCAGTTTTAAGTTTTAACGCATCAAATTCAATAGCGACATTTGGTAGCACAACTTCAGGTTCTTATAATCAATTGGTTATTCAGAACAAGAGTACAAGCGCTGGAGCATCTGCTAATTACGTTATTTCAAATGATTTAGGCACAGACTCATCATATTATGGTGAGTTTGGTATGAATTCTTCAACATTTAGCGCATCAACACCAAGCGACTTTTATTCAATTAACAATGGTGTTTATTTTTCAGGGCATGATGGTGACATTACCGTTGGATCAGGAAACGGTTACAAGCATTACATGGCTTGGGGCACAACAGGCCAATCAGCGCACGTTATCAATGCAGTTGGAGCGTTAGGGTTTTCCACTAACTTAGGCACAACACCTGCTTTAAGCGGTACAACAGGTTATGGAACTTCAGGTCAAGCGTTAATTACTGCAGGTTCAACAGGTGCTCCATCTTGGGGAACTTTAGGAATTAGCGGAGGCGGTACAAACAGTACGGCTACACCTACTAATGGTGGTATTGCTTATGGTAACGGAACTGCATTCGCATTTACTTCTGCTGGTACTACTGGACAAGTTTTAACCTCAAACGGTTCAGGCGCACCGACTTGGGCAACACCAAGTTCTGCTGCAACTGTGACGGACGATACGTCTACAAATGCAACTCGGTACTTATTGTTTGCAAATCAAACAACAGGTACTTTGACAACCGAATATACAAGTTCGACAAAACTTCAATATAACCCTAGCACAGGGGCTTTAACCTCTGGTAAACTCATCATATTGCCATAAGGAACTGAAATGGGACAAGTCGTTTTTCAAGCAACTTTAGGTGGGCAAGTTGCCCTAAGTGGTCCAAACACGGCATCATCATATACCGTTGCCGTTCCTGCAGTTAGTGGGACGTTGATCACAACTGGTGATACTGGAACTGTTACATCCACTATGATTAGTGGTCCTTTGACACCTGCGGTCGGTGGAACTGGTGTTAATAACGGTACTAGCACTTTAACTTTAGCAGGTAACGTTTCCCACACGGGTGCTTATACGCAAACAATCTCTGCAACCGCAAACACATCGGTTACATTGCCCACAAGTGGAACATTGATTTCTAGTTCAACAGCATTGGGTGGTGCGGTTACTGGAACACCATCATCAACTACATATTTGCGTGGTGATGGAACTTGGGCATCACTAAGTGCGGTTACAACATTTAGTGCCGGAACAACAGGTTTTACACCATCAACGGCAACAAGCGGTGCGGTTACATTAGCCGGTACTTTGGGTATTGCAAACGGTGGAACTGGTTTGTCCACAACACCAACTAACGGACAATTATTGATTGGTAATGGAACTAATTACACCAAAGCCGCATTAACGGCAGGTTCAAACGTTACCATTACAAATGGATCAGGTAGCATAACGATTGCAGCAACAACATCATTACCAACAACTTATGGTGCTATTGGAACTTATGTAATTGCTTATACAGGTTCAACTTATTCTGCTGGTTCCACAGTTTCTGGAAGTTCTTTATATTATGCTAGTGCTACTGGGTATTACGCTATGAATCTAGCTGCTGAAAGCGGTTACACGACAGATGGTAGTAATTTGGCAAGCATTAGTAATCTAACTCTTACTAATTCATTAAGTTTATCTGGAACATGGTTATCTACCACTAATTCATCAACCGTATCTAATGCTGCAAATCTTTGGTTAAGAATATCTTAAAGGAAACAAAAAAATGGCAACAATACAATCCGTTACAAATCCTTTTTACGCCAATTCTGAAAATTCAATCATTGATTGCACAGTTGTGTATGAAGGCTCTACAACCCAATATCCATTTACGGCATCACCAAATGATCCCGAACAATCGGGCCGTGATCTTTATGCCGCATTAGTTGCCGGAACTTATGGGCCAATTGCGGCTTATACACCACCACCACCACCAACACCCGAACAAATCCAAGCCCAAAACAAAGCACAAGCTACGGCATTGCTTCAACAAAGCGATTGGACTTCAATTGCAGATGTTGGAAATCCACAAGTTTCTAATCCTTATTTAACCAATCAAACGGCATTTTTGGCATATAGAAGCCAATTGCGTGCTATTGCGGTTAATCCACCAACCACACCGGCAACATTTCCAACAAAACCAACTGAAATTTGGTCATGAAATGGAAAATTTTTGAATTAAATGGTGTAAACAATACCGTTGCTAACGTGCGGTATAAAGTCGAACATGAAGGCATTGAAACCGAGGGTTATTGGCATTTTGAAACACCTAAGTCTTTGGATGGTGCAACTGAAGAAGCCGTTATTGAATGGGTGCGTCAAGCCACTATGAAAAACGGAATAAATGCCGTAGAATCACGATTAATTGAGCAATATGAAGCTCAGATTTCTGCAATTCATCCTCCTTGGAAAGCAAAAACATTTAAGGTGACAGTATGAAAGAGGTAAAACTAGAACTTACTGTCGAGGAATTACAACTTATTGCTGGCTCATTGCGAGAACTGCCTTATAAAGTTGTTGTGAACTTACTTCAAAAAATTGATAGACAAGTAATACCACAACTGCAAGAGGCACAGAATGACAGCCCCAATTGATTTCATAAGTCGTGCGTTAAAAGACATCGGAGCATTAGAGGCAGGGGAAACCCCTACACCTGAAGCAGCACAAGACGCTTTTGATATGTTCAATGACCTTGTGGACCAATGGTCTAACGAGAATGGCATGGTTTTCAATGTGACAGAAATTGTGTTTCCTGTGATTGCAGGTCAAACGCAGTACACAATTGGGCCTTATCCATCTACGTCTAACTTCATTGGCGCTTCTTTTACAGGTTCAATTTCAGGAAATATCTTAACAGTTACTGGCATCACGTCAGGCGCAGTAGCTCAAGGTCAGATTTTGTCAGGCACAGGCATATTGCCAGGCACTAAGATCAACCGATTTTTAACAGGCGCAGGTGGCAACATCAATGAAGTTGGTACTTACGAGTTAAACTTTAATCAAATTGTTAGCTCAACTACGATTACCGCTTATTACCAAAAGCCACTTAATCTTAACTCCGCTTTTGTTAGAATAAACACCTATTCCAACGGTCAACCCATTACAAATGGTGGTTTGGACTATCAAGTTGACGTTTTGACGCTTCAGCAATACGAGTTGATTGGCCTAAAAACGCTTAACGGACCTTGGCCTAAAGCGGTTTATTACAATCCCAATCAGGACTCAGGCAACGTTTTTGTTTGGCCTAATCCTGCTCAAGGCGAAATGCACCTTTTTGCCAATACATTGTTCACAAGATATGACTCAATGTATAACACAATCAGTATGCCACAGGGCTATAACATGGCCTTCAGGTGGTGTTTGGCAGAGCGTTTGATGCCTATGTATGGAAAATCAGATCAAGGCCAAATGGCAATGATTACAAGCTACGCAGCACAAGCCAAGGCTACGCTGAAACGCACAAATATTGCACCGTTGCAAGTTGCTCAATATCCTGACGCATTGATGATTGGCAGAGCCAAGGATGCCGGTTGGATATTGACAGGTGGATTCATGAGGTAAAGCCATGCCTGATTTTGGATTTGTTGGGCCAAGTTATGAAGCACCATCTATTTACCAAGATGCTCAAGAATGTATTAATTTCTTTCCTGAAATTGATTATTTAAAGCAAGCAGGTGATAGAGGTGTGGTGGCGCTTTATCCGACACCAGGCCTCACCACAAAGGCCATTCTGCCCAATTTCCAAGAAGTAAGGGGTATGCGTACCCTATCGGGTGGGAATCAAATGGTGGCGGTTTGTGGGGCTTACGTCTATGTTTTAACGGCTAATCTTGTTCCTGAAGTTATTGGTTTTCTGAATACATCTTCAGGACGTGTTGGAATTTCTGATAACGGAGTAAACGCTTATTTTGTTGATGGCGCTTATCGTTATACATGGCGCATCACTAGCCCTAACCAAGCAGTTTTTGTTGGTTCTATTAGTGGCACAACTTTGACTGTTATTACGGTATCAAGCGGAACTATTGCTGTTAATCAGCAACTTTTTGGTATTGGAGTAACTGGAGAAACGATTATCACGGCTTTTGGTTCAGGCACAGGTGGAACAGGCACGTACACGATTAATAATTCTCAGACAGTAGCGCCTACTCAATTAAATTCTTCAACGATTGGCACTCGATTTCAGGGAACTATTGCAGGTTCTGTTTTGACTGTGACAAGCGTAACTGCAGGCAATATTTACTTAGGTCAAACAGTTCAAGGTGCTTCAGTACCTGCAAATACTGTGATTGTTTCTTATGGCACAGGTGGTGGTGGTTTAGGTACTTATAACATCAGTAGTACGGCAACAATATCAACACCTGAATCAATGTATGGGCTTAATTTTTCTGTTTTACCAAATACAGATGGTGCTTTTTCAGGCGGTACTTCAGTAGATATTGTTGACAATTACTTTGTTTATTCTCGGCCCAATTCACAATGGTGGGGTTCTTCTGATTTATTGTCTCCAATTTCACCTCAATCGTCTTACAGTTTAAAAGACGGTGCGCCTGATAATTTGGTGGCATTGATTGTTGACCATCGAGAAGTTTATTTGATGGGTGAGCAATCATCTGAGGTTTGGAATGATGTTGGCGCAGTACCGTTTCCGTTCCAACGCATACCTGGCACATCAACCCAACATGGCATCGCAGCACCTAATTCTTTAGCTCGTGTAGGCAATTCTTTTGCTTACGTCAGCAAAAACAATCGTGGTCAAGCAGAAATCATGCAGATGAGTGGTTATTTGCCCACTCGCATTTCTACTCATGCGGTTGAGAACACATTGGTTAATCAAATCATTAACGATGCGGTTGCATGGACTTATCAACTTGAAGGTCATGAAGTCTATGTCATTACCTTTCCTAGTATTGGAATCAATGGCTTAACTTGGGCTTATGACTCAACCACAAATATGTGGCATAAGTGGATGTACTGGACAAACAATTATGAGCGTCACAGAGGTAATTGTTGTGCGGTATTTCAAAACATGGTTTTGGTTGGTGACTATTCCAACGGAAAAATCTATATGTTGGACAAGACCAATTACACAGATGACGGCAACACAATCAGACGTTTAAGACGTGCGCCACATTTGGTAACTGACCTTCAGAGGCAGTATTTTGAAGAGTTGCAGATTCAGTTCCAGCCTGGTGTTGGTTCATCGGGTCTATGGATTAACAATCCTACTTATTCAAGCAATCCCTCATCAATTACTATTGCACCTGATCAATTTTTAGTAATTCATGCGCCTGATACTTTAATCATTGGTACAAACTCTCAACAAAATCAAGTTGACACAACGGTTAGCCCACAGGCTATGCTTAGATGGTCAAATGATGGCGGTTCTACATGGTCAAATGAGCATTGGGTTTCTATTGGACCTTTGGGCAAATATAAAAATCGTGCCATTTGGAGACGTTTGGGATGGTCTAGAGACAGAGTATTTGAGGTTGTAGTAAGCGATCCTGTTAATGCGGTAATCATTTCTGCTAATCTGAAAGCCAAAGTGGGGACAAACTAATGAGTGGCGGTCTATATTCTTCACCACAAGTTAATTCTTATCCACAATCTGAGTTTTTGGATAAGTCTACCAATCGTCCTACAAGGGCTTGGCAACAGTTTTTTCTTAACTTGGTTAATTTCACAAGTGCTAGTAGTGCGACCACACAATCAGGTGGTCCAACAGTCCCTGCTAATCCAGTTGGGTTCATAAACATTACTGTAAATGGCAAGCCATTTAAAGTTCCATATTACAATCCTTAATATGACATTAGCCAATGAATTCAAAGAAAAAGAGGGTACTTTTAAGTGCCAACCTGACGTAGAACACCATTTTTCTGATGGTTTGTACGCAAAGGAGATTTCTTTGCCCAAAGGTTATGTAATTGGACAACACGCACACAAGTATGCCCATTTATCGGTTTTAGCCAAAGGCAAGGTCTTGGTTGAAACAGACGATTGGAAAAAAGAATATTCAGCACCTGCTTGTATTGATATTAAAGCAGAAACTTATCACAAAATCACAACGATTGAAGACACAACATGGTTTTGCATTCATGCAACTGAGGAAACCGATCTTCAAAAGATTGATGAAGTCTTGATCCAAAGGGGTTAATTATGTACGGCTATGTTGATGATAGTGGAACTACACAAGTTGGCGATACAGGCCAAGGTGGAGCAGGTTATTCAGGTGCTGCAGGTTCATTAGGTAATGTCACAAGTTCTAATTCATCAAGCGGTGGATTGGGTGGATTACTTGGCGGTGGAATTGGCACAGGGCTTGGTTTATCTGCTCTAGGTACGCTTTTGGGTACTTATGCTAATCAGCAAGGTATTCAAAATGCTTCTAATTTGATTAACCAATATGGTGGACAAGCATTAACTGGCTTAAATAACACTATTCAAGGTCAAATTAATCAGCAACAAAGTAATCAAAACACTTTAATGGGTCTTGGTCAATATGCACAAAACGCTTTGACCAATACTTTAGGTAATCAAGTAAATTATGGTAAAGGAATAGCAAATACTGCTACCGCTAATGCAAATGCAGGTCAAAGTGCTATTAATGGTATTTTAAGTAACCAAGCAGGACAAGCAAGTGCTAACCAAGGTGCATTGAATAGTTTATTAGGTGGTGCTCAAGGTACTTTAGGTAGCATTTATAACCAACAACTAGGTTTTCAATCACCTTATCAAACAACTGGTCAAGTTGGAGCAAACGCTTTAGTTGCTAATACTCCATATTTGACCAATCAATTTAATGCAAGCGATTTAAATTCGCAATTAGCACCTAACTATGCTTTCCAATTGCAACAAGGTCAAATGGCTAACCAACGTGCTGCGAATGCAATGGGTGGTGGTTTTGGTGGCAATGCTTTACAAGGTTTGAACACATACACACAAAACTTTGCTCAAAACGCTTACCAAAATGCGTTTAACAATTACCAAGCTCAAAGACAAAACATTTATGGTAATTTGGCAGGAATGGCAGGTATTGGAAATACAAGTGGTGCTCAATTAGCAAGTCTTGGAAATGCTTATGGTAGCAATTTAGGTAGTTTGACATCTAATATAGGTAGTAGCTTAACTGCTAATACAGGTAATTTGTTAAACGCAGGAAATACCGCAAGTAGCAACGCTGCAGCTTTAACAAATGCGCTTAATAATGCAGTTGTCAACAATGCAGGTCAAGTACAAGGTGCAGCCAACAATTACGGTAGTAATTTAGCAAGTCTAGCCAATACTTTGGCAGGAAACGTAACTTCAGGTTCAAATGCTTTGACAAATGCAGGTACTCAATACGGAACAAACTTGGCATCATTGGCCACAGGATTGGGTGGCGCACAAGCGCAAAACGCAGTTGCAGGTGCTAATGCCAATGCAGGTGCTTTGCAATCTATTGGTAACACTGCATTACTTGGCTCTATCTTAGGTAGTGGTGGCGGTAAAAGTAGCGGTGGTAGTAGTGGAGGCGGTGGTGGAGGTGGTGGACTTGGTGGTTTAGTTAATACTGTTAGCAGTATTGGTAGCTTTTTAGGCTTATAAGAGGTACATCATGCCTGATTTTTCAATGAATGTTCAATATCCTCAACAGCAACAAATGAGTTTGGGCGATATGCTCAGTCTTGCTCGTGGCGCACAGGCTTACCAACAAGCTCAACAATTAAATCCTGTTCAGTTAGAAACTGCTAAACTTGAACAACAAAGCAAACAACAAGCGTTAAATCAAGCACAACAGATGAATCCTTTGCAGTTAAAAGAAGCTGCCGAGAAATTAACACAAGCTCAAGAAGTAGCCAAGCAAAATGTTATTAAAACATTGCAAGATACTCAAGCTCAAAAAGCAAATCAATTCAATGCTATTGCTGGTAGTCAAGTTTCTTTAATTAATAATCCTTTGGTTATAAGAGCAGAAGAAGACCCTAAAAGTTTAAGCCACATAGAAAGATTACAACTTGGTAATTTAGTTGCTCAAAATGTTTTAAATACTGCTCATGCTAAAGGTATTTCTGAAAAAGAAGCAATGGATCAAGTCAATCCTATGATTGAAAAGATTTTGAGTGATCCTAGCTCAACACGGCAAGAACTAAAACAATTGCATATTCAAACGTTGGATAGCGCATCGAGAACTGGTGCACTTACTCCTAGTGGTGTTGCCGTCAATTATGGTTCAGGTGGTCAAACCACATCAACCAATCCTTTTGGTGGCATCCCACAAGGGCAAGCAATACCAGGCACTCAGTACACGCAAGGACTCGCACCTTCTGTACAAACAGGACCTACACAAGCTCCTTTTGTTATGGGCGGTCAAGCTGGCGGTGTTAACCAACCTAATATGCAAAGACCTCAAGTTCAACCTATGGGTCAACCTCCATTACCCCAAGGGATGCCTTTAGGTCAACCCCAAGGTCAATCTAATCCTATTGTTAATCAATTTGCTGAACGTGGTGGAATACAAATTGCACCAAGTGAAAGTTATGATGCGTATAGAGCGAGAGTTGAAAGATTAGGTTCATTACCTAAAGTAGCTAATCAAGCAATGAATTTGGGTAATCAAGAT
>Ga0207957_1000145_pt1 | contig 17168 bp, 30 predicted proteins | sample CryBogCBH27Jun07_FD_184603 | JGI IMG/M metagenome (GOLD analysis project Ga0207957, IMG submission 184603) | Freshwater microbial communities from Crystal Bog, Wisconsin, USA - CBH27Jun07 (SPAdes) | ecosystem: Environmental > Aquatic > Freshwater > Lake | place: Crystal Bog, Wisconsin, USA...
GTCTTGCCGGAATCGTAAATCAAACCATCCTTGAGCAACTTGCCTCGAGTTGGGCGAACAGTATCGCCACTCATCATCAAGACATTTTGTATTTCTTGATCTGTTGCTCCGTGTTCTCCGCGAGCAAGGATAAGGTTGAAAACAAGGGATTTGTAAGTAGGTACGCGAGGCGCAACTTTAATCTGCGCTTGGATAGATGTAGCTCTCATCGCTGACCTAGCGCAATCTGCGCGCAGAGATCCTGCACCTGTAAGAGTGAGTTCTCTAGCCCATTCTTCACAATCTGCTTACGGCGCGTTGTAAGATCAAGAGCGCAAATCTCTTCGTAAATCTCAAGGCGAACTCGGGCTTGAATAGCCTTAACCATCTTCTCAACTGCTTCTTGACCTTCAGGAGTATCAAGCACTAACTTTGTGCCATTGATCTTCCAATGGTTTTCTTTACAAATAACTTTCATCATTAAGCCTCTCTTCAAGCATAAGTACGAGTTGTAAGAATCCTAGACTCACTATGGGAATTACAATAAAAAAAAACGCAAGCATTTATGCCTCCCTTTCAACTTCGCCAAAACATCCTTGGCAAATCAAGCTAGCACCCCAATAAGCAGTTTTTTCTTCACAACAAGATGTGAGTTTTGTTTTTGTATTTACAGTAGCCATTTTCTTGCCTCCAGTTTTATCGGGGTCGTTCGCCCTGACAAGAAGAACAATACGCCCAAGTCAATGAATTGAGAAGGTTATTTGGCAAGTTTCTTAAATTGTTACCAAATCGTTATAAACGAACAGATGTTCTAAAGGCAGTCAAAACCTTCGCTAATTTCGATATCCACCCCTGGGTGATCTGAGTATTCCTTGCTGGCGGTTATCTTGATTACTTGCGAGTCATCCGCAAACGCCACGCCTGTTAGTCCGTCATTGACTCCGCGAATGTATTTGTCCAAATCCGGGGCAACCGTTGGGTAATCGCGCTTGACCGACTTAGGGCGCTTTACTCGGAATCTCATAGTTATCGCAATCGGATCGAGGATTGGCTTGCACCCCGCCAGTTTAGCGGCTGAGGCTATATCCGCTCTCCACGCGGCAAGCTCTACCGCTTTGTTGTGAATCATTCGCCCATGCCCAATATGGCGCATAGAGCCTTGCTGAATCGGTGTGCCTTCCACCGAAAACTTAATCACGCCTCAACGCTGAGTGTTTCATAATCGGCAAAGAAACGAACTGTGGTTCGACCTGTTGATTCCTGTAAATGAAGTTCGCGCCCAAATCGATCTGTGTCTATCTCGGTGACGGTGTAGTGCTGACCGCCAAAATAGATTACATCGCCAAGCCCAACATCACTTGCCTTGCGTATGCGAAGAGTGTTCATGTGATCCCCCTGATCTTGTAACTCTTACAGAAAATGGTGGCATAGATTACTTACTCACGCAAATCGCTCAAACGACCTAAAAGCGCCTTAACCGAATCGGGCATTGGTGCGCCCTGTGGGGCTTCGTCAGCCGTGTACCTAGGTGGAATGGCGGTTGGGGTAGTTACAAGGCTCCTAGAGCCGTTTGTGGGCGTTTTAGGGGGTAGTAACGGATCACCCCAACGATCAGCATTGAGCCAAGTAGCGGCGTGAGCCGTGTACCCAGGATTTCTGTTGGGATCTTCAGCGTATCTCCGAGCGCCGGCAACGATCTCCTCTGGCGTAGCTCGCCTGATGGCTTTCTCAAACGCCTTGAAAGCCGCGCCCTTGCCCACCTTCAATGGATAAATCTTCCAAAACTCATCCCAGTAGTTATTTATGTTATCTGTATTCTGTATTCTGTTATCTGTAAGCGTTTTTTCAGCGTTAGTAACGCGTGATCGGTAGCGTTCGCCACGCTCTCGACCCTGTTCGCGCTTCTTTTCAACCTCGGCTTTAGGGGTTTGGTACTCGGTGTAATTGACGATTTGATAACCGCCTTCGACCTCTTCCCAAATGCCAGCCTCAACTAGCTCTTCGGGATCACCCATTCGCTTGACGATTACTTCATTGAGTAGCCCATCGGTCAGGTACTTGCCTGAGTAGCACAAGCCTTCAATGTAGAGCCTAAAAGCCGCATCACTTAATGGCAGGATCTTTGGGTTGGCTGGAAATCCGTCATCAAGTTTAATCCAAGTCACTTGCTACCTCCATAAGCCGATTGACCAACCAACTTACCACCGGTACGGCTACTGCGTTGCCCATCTGCTTATAGCGGTGAGTGTCAGCTTGCCCTTCTGTCCAGTTGTCGGGAAAGCCTTGAAGCCTCTCGCACTCAACTGGAGTCAGTCGGCGAACTGTTGATTCTGACATGATATTTGGCGTTCCATCCGCTCCCGATCCACCAACTCTTAAAGTATGAAAATTATCTTCATTTACTGTTGCATTGTATAAATCAACCGCAACTGCGTAAATATCTGTTTTAGTCAAAGTAAACATCTTTTCATCTTCAGAATAACCTTTCCCTTGTGGGCCTGCGTTATCTGCCCTGCCAATCATATTTCCTTGCAAAGCAACTATTGGCATATTACCCCCACCTGTTCCCATTCTTGCCTGAAGAGTGTTGATAACATCGCCTTGAATACGAATATCATCTACGCGATTACCATAAAAAACTATTGGTTCTTTCATAATTACTAATTTTCCATCTCTCGCGCCTTCGTGATTGACTCCTTTAAAATCTCGAGCTTGTAAAGTTCCAATGGGATCTTTGTAAATAATTAACACAGTAGCCCTACTATCACCTGTGTTGTCCATAACATTCAAAGTAGTTGCCACCCCCCCCGCAATCCAAGTTTCATAATCATCAACCGACTGCGCTCTCTTACTCTTGACAAACCACATAAGTTACCTGTAAAAGACCTGAATTGACCGCTTGATTACTTGTTTGACTTTTTGTTAAATCAGAGGCAGTTAATGAATCAATAATGTTTCGCTCCCCCCCCCGAGAACGCCACCACTTGCTTTTATTGTTGCTGAGGTTGGGTCATCTCTGAACTGTCCGAAACTTGATTCACCAAATGCTCCAACGCTTTCTGAAGTTGATCGGGCAGAACCTTTCCTCGGTTGGTTGCCCTTCTCAAGATACCTGATGCGGCCTTCGCCGATAGCGAGTATTTCCGCAGGTGTTCTCCCGTCATCTCCAAGACATCCGACAATGAAGACTCTACGGCGGCGTTGGGGTACTCCGAAGTATTGAGCGTCAAGAATCCGGTACGCGACCCCATACCCGAGTTCAGCCAGCGCCCCGATGACGATACCCAAATCTCTTCCTCCGTTAGATGACAATAATCCGGGGACATTTTCAAGGATGAACCACTTCGCTTTTGTTTCGTCAAGGAGTCTGACCACTTCAAAAAATAATCCCGAGCGTTCGCCAGCAAGTCCTCTACGCTTTCCTGCGACTGAGAGGTCTTGGCAAGGGAATCCACCGACAATAATTCCATCTGAGTCAAATCCGAGTTCAAAGAGTTGTTTTCCTGTGACACTTTTTACATCCTCCAAATGAGTAGTTGTTGGGAACCGCTTTTCTAAAACTTTCCTGGCGTGTTTATCAATCTCAACCGAGGCAATCACTTCTGCCCCTCCTTGCGTTAGAGCTAAGTCAAACCCACCAACACCTGCAAACAAAGATACGGCTTTCATTCTTGACCCCCTAGAAATCCAATCGCCTTATCAAAAGCAAACTTGATCCACATAGCCGCAGTACCTTCTTCAGGCTCCTTAGTCAGCACCATAAAATCTCGAGCCTGTTCTAAATCGGCGGCAACCTCAGACCTGATACGAGCCTCAATGCTCTTCTCATATTCTTCAAGGCGCTTGATGAGATCATAATGTTTTAACTTACATTTTCTTAAATCAGATTCTAAGCAGAATGATTCGTGAACTGTGATGAACGCAGTTTCCGCTTCTTGAAGAATAGTTTTCACGCAACCCCCTTAATGGCTTCATCAAGGGTAATGCCAAAATCTTCTAAATCACGGCGAATAGGGTTCATCTCGGAATCGGCAAGTCGTTGGTTGCGGATCTTTGTGCGCTCTCGGCGAGTAAAGCCTCCCCAAATTCCATACTCCTCTTCCATACCGGCATCCAAGCACTCTTTTTGTATTGGGCAAGTAAAACAAACTTTGCGAACTGATCGGTTATCTAAATGGCGTTCTCGCAGATCAGCTTCTTCTAGATAAAAAATCTCTGTATTGAGTCCTCGGCAGTTAGCCCTAGACCAATCCGTTCCGCGTACATTGATCTCTCTCACTTGCCAACACATCCAATCTCGCCAGTAGGATCATAGAACTTGCAGTAGTGCCGGCAAAAGAACGCGGCTGAGTTTTCAGGGGCGGGTGGCTCGGTACGCGACTTCACATCAGCAACCCACGCCTTAGCTTCTTCAACCAACTTTGGATCGTAGTCGGCTTGCCACACCTTGATATCGCTCATCTTGCCATCTCGAGGGATGAATACAAGCCCCACAGTTTTAACTGGGTATTGCTGAGCGATCAGGCTTGCGTAGATATTGACCTGCATCTTCTGTTGCTTGGTAGGTAGGCCGCCCTTTGCCAACTTAGCCAGGGTAACGCTCTTCCAGTCATAGACCGCTTGATCTTTGCGTGAGTAGAAATCGCAGTTGCCAACAAAGTATTCATCCTCAAACTTCTCTTCAAGAATGAAATCATCGCCAAAGATATCTGCGGCTTTCATAGCCTCAAAGATTGCGCCGTGTATCGCCGTTCCAATTATTGCCGCCAAGTTTTCGGTGTCGTGATTGGTAGCAGGTGTCTGTTGAAGAATGTGCCAAGCCTGACGGCGGCAACCCCCAACTGATGATGCCCCTAGAGCAACCTGCTTGGATCGCCCTCGGTTAGCATCGGCATCTTTAAGCGCAGTTGTAAGAGTCTTGATAATGTCCATTTATTGAATCCTCCACTTCTAATAAATTATTGAAATCAATCGTACATTTTGTGCAAACATAAATTCTGCTTGATTTGTATAAGCACTTATGCAATTTTTTGTTTAATCCCAAACATATTGCACAAGCCGCCATTAATAAACTCCCGATGCCTCAGCCGCGAGAAGATACTCGCTTGTTTGGCAGTTTGGACATACAGGCTTTTGCTTATCGGTCTTAACAAGTTTTACGCAGTTATCGCAATATAAAGTAATCATTACAACTCCAATGTAGCTTTGATGGATGAACTAATAGAACGAGTGATATCTACCTGAGTGCGGATTCGATTCACATTAGCCCGGCTTGCCTTAACTGATGCCTCGGCGATGGCTAGGCGTAGGTGCATAGCTTCGTTCTCAATAAGAGCCTGATCCTCGCGCATCGTTGCAGTCATCTTGAGGTCAGAGTGCGAGTTCTTCATACGAGCCTTAGCCATAGCAACTTCGTAATGGGCTGAGGCAGAGTGAAATTCCTGCTCTGCCTGTACGAGATCGGCGTGTGCCTCATCCATCTCTTTAGATAGATCAAAGAGGCGCTTCTCAACTTGTTGTGGAGTAATCATCAGTATTTAACCCTCGTAACAATGTTGATGAGAGTGATCGCGCCAATAAAGAAACCGCCCCAAAACAATCCGCGAACAAACGCGCGAACTTGATAGTAGCGAGGAGAGCGACCTTGTGGGAGTGGATGCATTATGCTCACTTAGTTCCCTCCAATACCTTCTTGCGATCCGCGACCGCCTTCTTGATCGTAGTGTTGTTAGTTGGGATATCTAGAAGATTTGCTTCGTTGCAACCCTGATAAAACAACTTGAGTTCTGCAACCGAATCAATATTGGCAACCTGCTCTAGCGCTTCTACTGCTAACGCCTTCTGCTCGTCAGTCCAAACGGGTGCGGTAACTGCTTGCTCTTCGCGGCGAGCTACCTTTTGCATCTCTTCCTTAGATGGGCGCTTGCCCTTTGCGGCGAAACCACCGTTGGCTAATGCGCGGCCCAAAGCTGAGGTTTCGCAGTTCTCTACCCACGCATCACGATTGACGGGCGATGAGCCTTTAATCTCTTCCGCGATTCCAGTTGCAATCGGATTGAGGTCATTGCGATCCGCGTAAATTGACCCAATCATCAAGATCGAGTTCTCGGTCTTTTCTAGTACCGCAGTATGAGTGCGACCATTTGGATATTTCTCCCAGAAGCGTTCTAGTCGAACTTCTACTGGTTCATAGTTATCTAGGTTATAAGCCATTGCCGTTCCTTCCTAATCTGCCGGGATTGGCATTAGTAGGACTGTAAGGGATGACACCCCCAAAAGGCAAGGATCTTGTAAGGTGTTTTACCGCTATCCTTAGAACATGATTTCAGTAATGGTGCGGGTATATGACCTAGAGGTAGAGATCCAGTCCAGCGAGAATTTCCCTGACCATTTAGACGATATCTGCAATAGGGCTACTAAGCTCTTTGCTGAGGCCATAGATACTATGAAGTTGTCTAATATCGCCCTTACGGGCGAAGATTTGATTGACGGCGAAGAACAAGGCTAAAATCCTCACCCCCCCCTGAAAAGCAAATAAGCCCCCACTCGGTTATGAGTAGGGGCTATTTTGTTGAGTTAAAAAAAATATTTTTTGGGGGGTATCCATATCCTACGGATATGTCTTAGATCCCTTGCGTATATTGCATATTCCGTGAGAAGGTCGGACATTGCTAAGCGTATCCTGCCCTTCCTTTGACAAAGGAATCACATGGTCAATTTGTAAGCCATATTCCCAATTTACAAGACCGCAACGCCTTGGCGCTTTCATGTCAATGGGATCACCGCATATATGGCAATTAGTTCCATACAGTTCTAAAACCTGATGCTCGGTGTAAGGTTCGTATCCAACCTTTTTACGCATGGCTCTGATTCTTCGAGCCTTATCTCGGGAATGAGCATTTACCCTATCTCGATTTGCTTCAAACCAAGCGCGAACCCTGTCTTTATTGGCTTCACGCCATGCAATTATTTTATCTTGATTAGCCGCTTGCCATGCGAGATTTTTCTCTCTATACGCAGAAGTTTTCTGTCTAGCAAGCGCAGATTCACGATCAGCGTAATAACGGGCTAAAGAACGAGCAATAATCTTTTCGCGGTTCTTCTCGTAATATTTTTGGTGATAAGTTTTTTCTTTGTTACTATCATCCATGTACGAACTCCTTATTAGTTTGTGCCAGCCTCGGGGTGTTTCCGCACCGCCGAGGCATTTATTCTAGCACTTAATCTAGCCACACCTGATACTGAGAAGTTAAGCGACCTTTTTCGGGATCAACAAAGGACAATCGTTGGCTAGGCGCACCTGATACTGCCATTGAATCTCTAGCGTAGCGGTTATCTGATTCGGTGCTACCTGTCCAGTAGATAGACCCTAAGCCATCGGCTAAAGGTTCCTGAGCGTGGCGATGGTAATGGCCAACCCAAATATCTCTGAAATCCCACCCAAAGGAAGACTTCCAGCGATTACCGGCAGCAATCCAAGCGCTAGGAGAAGCAAAGCCTCCGCGACCAATTTCGTCACCATGCATAAGAAGAGCGCGATAGTTACCGATCTCAACTTTCTGAATATCCTCGGGATCATCTTCCCAAGTCAATCTCTTCTCGCCTGAAAGTAATTGGCGCGACATTTCGTAAGTCATTCGATCAATGTTATCTTCGCGTGGAACCTCATCGCGCTTTGATCCAATTCTTCCGTGATTTCCAGCAGTAGCGATAACTGTTACCTTCTCAAAGTGAGATAGTAGGTAACGCACAAAGTCCACCTCTAGGCGAGAAACTGTAACGAATTGCCCAAAGAGAGAGTTATCAATCTGCCAGAGCTGAGCAGGGTAGTTGAATAAACCCTCAACCATATCCCCGCCAAACATAACCACGCACTCTTTAACCGGATGATGAGCGCGTTGTAATTCTGTTAGCGCAACTACCTTTTCGGCAAACTGCATAACGCGCCTACGCATAATGTCTGAGTTGTAACTTGTCGTTACTTTAGAACCCTGCCAGTCAGTTGAATGGATAAGGGCTACCTCTGGGCGAATCTTGCGCTTGTCTATTTTAGGCGCGACAACAGAATTAACGCCACCCATTGCAAGCATCGCTTCAAATGCTCCTTTATGAGTTGCCTCAACAAGTTCGCTAGTTTTTAACTTGATCTTTGCAAGTTCCCTTTGCGTATTAAGTAGGGCTTTGCGGAGATCGGCTATTTGCGGATCGGGTTCTAGGTTATCCTTTAGGCTCATTTGGCGCACTTACAAATCTTTTTAAGATGCTTGTCCACACTTGCCCAAGCAACCGAATATCCTTCTTTTTGAAGTGCGGTCAATAGACCATTAGTAGATATTTTCTTTTCTATTGCCCCATCAAATGCTTTTTTATCTTCATCGTTTAATTGATGATAGATAGTGGCAACAGGACATAATGCAGATTCATAGTGAACGGTTGATAATCTTTCGGCTAGTGCCATAGTTAAACCTCCCCTTGAGAGAAGGGTAACAAACAAAAAAGACCCCCACCAATTAGGTGAGGGCGTGTTGAATGAAAAAGTTATTCTGTGAGGTTGTTCTGATACGGCGTGACTATATGAGATTCGGCTGCGATGTTTGGTTGGCTTGTCGGATTGTGAGGAACTGCTGCCCCACCCATAAATGACGGCACGACAAACATCAACACTTTCTTGATATCAGTAGAAAATCCCGTAGCGCCCCAAGCGGTCATGCCTGTACCTGCGGCAAGAGTCAAAGCCTTTGGGTCGGTCAATTTTAATCGGATCATGGCAACTTCTTCATCAGCTCGGTATAGGCGGCTTGGTTAATACCTGTAATTGGCAGTTTATTGGCGCTCTGAAAGGTTTTGACGGCATAGGCTTGGGTATCTGACCAACCGCTATTTTCGTAGGCTTGTGGGAGCAACCCTGCCTTAAATAGAGCCTTCTCAACGGCAAGCACCGCAGCAGTTTTGCTAGTCGGCTTGTAATCGCTTGCGTTCCATGCGGGCGCGGAAAAGGTTGTAGTTGGCTTGGTTGTGGCGGGGCTTGTGTTGTGGGTGACGGCTACGCCACCTGCACCAAGAGCAGTAGCTCCGGCAACGCCCCCTGCTACGAATTTATTTGTGCCTAGAGATTGAGCAGGTTTGATAGTTGTTGAATAGGCAGGGCGAACAATCGCCATAACATAAAGATAAGGGCGATGGCGAAGATAAACTCCACCCCCATTGGCTTGTGAGGCTGAGAGCGCATGATCGGGTGAGGTGTTAGCGCCAACCGTTGTAATGCCATCTTTGCTTGCGCCTACGATGATCTCAACATGAGAAGCCTGACCATTACCCTCAAAAGAGTAAAAAACTAGATCGCCGGGCTGACCATCATATTTGGCAACTACTTGATTATTGCGCTGAAACCACGCTAATCCAGCAGGGCAGTAGGAAAAGCCTTTAGGGGTTTGCGCGGCTACTAAGTGGGAGAGATTGTTTTGAGCAAATACCCACGATACAAACATGGCGCAGTATGGCGCGTTAGGTACGCCATACCAATCGCCGTAAGGGTTGGCATTATTAGCGCCTTCAACAAACCCAACTTGTTGTTGTGCCGTGTGGACAATATCAAGCGCGTTAGCCATAGGTTACTTAGTTGCTTCTGTTGCAACAATCTTCTGAGCATCCGCAAGTGCGGCGGTGACGATTGGAGCGGTGAGAGTTGCTGGCGCACCTGTTACTTCGTCAATCTGATTGACAAGTGACTTAGGGTTTACGCGAGCAAGGATTGGAGCAAGCAAGCCACCAACTACTGCCTTACCTGCAACTACCTTGAGTGAATCGTGTGGAGCGATTTCGTGTGCAGCAAGACCTGCGGCAAGGATGCCGTAGAAGTAATGCTCGATGTATGCCGCTTCTGACTTGCTGATCTTGAAATTAACTTTACTTGCCATTGTCATCTCCTGAGATATGTTCGGCGGCTGGTAATGTGCCAGCCTTTCTAAATCTTAGCGCAGACCAAAGCGGCTCGGGCAATTCGTGAATCCCAAACCTAGTGCGGTGGTGAGCTACGCAGAGAACCTCAAGATTGCCTGGGGATTCAATCCACGCCTGAAAGTCCTCATCATTCTCAAAGTGCAACCCAAACGCCTGAGCCACTTTTACTGGATCGGTATTCTCGATCTGAGAAAACTCAATGGTGGAGTGGTGGAGTTCGGCTTCGCCTGAGCAGAGATCGTCATTAACTACGCACTTCCAAAGCCCTTGGCGCTTGATGCGAGCCTTAGCCTCGTTGAACATATTGTAATGAGGATCGTCAGTTCTTGGCGCGTGTTCGGGAACATTGGTAATCATGTGGAGCGTTAGATGCTCTGAGTGTGCATCCGTCATTCTTTATCTTCTAGCAAGTCATGTAAGTGTTCAATCTCTTGCTTTTCCAATTTGAGAATATGGCGAATGATTTGAGCATCACGCTTGGTTTGCCCGATCATGGCGATACCGATGATGAGTTCAACAGTAACCGCAAGCCATGAGGCTAGGTTCATCCACTTAACATAGGAGGCATCATCGCCAAACCAATGAGGGCGAATCCACCACACAATCGTTACGGCAGTCCAGCCGATCACAAAGAACCAGTTGCGGATTAGCCCCTGAATCCACCAAGAAATCTGTTCTGAGAAGGTAAGAACATCACCAGTAACAGAGTGAATATATTTTTTCTTGAACACTTAATCTCCATCCGGGAATTTATCTCTAGGGTCAATCCATCTAAGCAATACAGGAACTAAGGCGGCTACGGAAGCCTGAATGAGAAGGTCGGGTTTAATTAGGTCTTTAGCGTGTAAGACAATCTCAAAAGCTACAAAAGTTTCAAACCAAGTAGCAACAATTCTGCGCCATTTAATCATTCTTCAATTTTAGATTTCAGGACTTCAACATCTACTTTGATTGTCTGTTGGTTCTCTATAAGAAGATCAACTTTGTTGATAAGCCCGGTCTTGCCTTCATTGTAGAGAGCGTATTCAACTCTGCGCATCCGCGAATCCATAGCGTGAAAGTGCTTGATAAGCCATCCAATACCACCGAGGATCATGGCGGCTACTGCGGTGTAATAGTAGATAGCCCCTGAGAAATTAGCTTGATTTACAAGAACATCGCTAGTGGCGGCTTTGAACATAGTTGCACCTTTCGGTTATGGTTTGATTCCCTGCGTTCCTACTACATCGGGCTTGTCTGTGACTGCCGTTGTGTAAGTTGGCGTGGGTGGGGTTTTGAGGGCGGTGATTGTTGCTTTAAGGAGTGCGATCTCTTGGGCTTGATTCCCAATAGTTTCGCGCATTTCCTTTAATACTTCGTCAATAGGTAGTTCCATTATTTGCCTTCTAACTTTGCTAGTCGAGTTTCGTGGTCTTTAAGTAACGGAATTAAGGCTACCGCAACGCGATCATAATTGACCGAATCGGGGTTGCCTTCTGAATCAAGATTTGCCAACATTGAACCCAAAACTGGAATTAAAGTTACATCCTCGGCGATAAGACCAAGATAGCGTTGAAGCCCTTCGGTTGATCCCTTTTCTTCGGCTTGCGCTTTATCAACATATGATTTAGGCGTAAGCGTCAAAATAGAATCTAGTGGAATTGATTGTTCTTGAATTTCAAGTTTATATTTTTGAGAAGAAGTAGATCTGGCAAAAGTTCCATAGTTAGAACCTGCCGATGGATTAACATAAACATTTGCAGATGCGCTTGTGGTTGGATGAGAATAGATAACTCCATCTCCGTAATACATAACTCCATCAAAACGGTTAGAACCGTATGAATTAAATGCCCCGCCAGAATTTACTTGAACTGTATTTCCTGAAAGCAAACCACCGCTAGAGATATTTCCAAAAGCAGTAGAGATATTTCCACCAGAAGTTATGTTTCCAACAGTCGCAATATCGCCAGTAGTTGCTTGAAGGTATGTGCTTCCGCTTGCATAAAATCTATCTACTCCAAGATTCCACCCGCCAACTTGCCCAGAAGTTGCCGTAACATAACCAGAACTATTTACATGGAAAGTTCCACTACCGTTATCAATAGTAAATCCAGTAAGCGTTCCTGCATATATTTGAGTTGCTTGAATAGAACCTGCATAAACATACGATGATGAAATTTGAGTGGCAGTAATAGTTCCAGCAGCAATTTGAGTAGCAGTAATTGTTCCTGAAGCAATTTGAGAGGCGGTAATTGTTCCTGAAGTAATTTTGCTTGCATCTAAAGACCCAGTAGCAATACGAGAAGCCGCTAATGTGCCTGTTGAAATGTTACCAGCGTTAATATTAGATACATTGATTACGCTTGCATCAATACTGCCTGATGTAAGTTTATTGGCAGAAATATTGCCATAAAGGGCGCTATTACCAAGAGCGGTTGAACTCCAAGCAGATCCAGTCCAGTAAGAAATAGCGTTATCAGAAGAAGTGTTAAACCACATATCTCCAGTAATAAACTGAGTACCTGTATATGGGGTTGTTGGAGTTGTTCCCTGGCGATAAATAGCGTTCTTGCCATTAGCGGTTGTCTGAGCCGCGACTGAGGCTGATTGAGCCGCTTGAATTGCAGTATCTTGAACGCTAACCCAATTTGTGCCATCCCAAATTTTGAGCAAGTTTCCGTGAGCAGTATCGATCCATTGGTCATTAACTGCGTTGGCAGTTGGTGCGCTTCCTGAATAAAAAACTGTGTTTTTTGTGCCAGCAAGGGCAATGGCGGTAGTTGCCTGAGTATTGGCTAAATTAGCGGCAGTAGTGGCTTGAGTTGCAAGAACGGTGGCTTGAACTGCCGTTCCTTGCGCGGCATCGGCAGTATCCTGCGGCCCACTAGGGCCAGTTTCTAATTTACGCAAACGATCATTTATGGTTGCAAACATATCTTGTATGTTTGGGGTCATATTGATATAAGACATTAGTTAGTCACCACCTGTCCTGTGCCAAAAAGCGGTTTAGTAAGAGTGACTGTAATTCTATCGGGGCCGTTTTCGCCCGGCTGAGCGTTCATAGCCACAATTCGATATTGGGTACTTAATCCGTTAGGAAAACGATCATCTTGTAAGACAAGGCGAACAAAATCACCTACGCCATAAGTGCCAAATTGAGGATCGCCATAAGAAGGCAAGACCACCTGAACAGTAGTTGGAGGTTGGGATATAGCATTGAGATTGCCAAGAGTAATAGAACCAAGAAGCGGCTTGCTAACCACATCGATAAGGCTGATGGAATCTTCTAAGAGCGCGGCGGTTCCGGTAGAGCTGATAGTTCCACCTGTTGTATCGTCAGTAGCGGTGGCTTGATATTTATTAACATTTGCGCCATAGCCCAAACCATAAAGGGTATTAGCAGATTTAATGCCATCTTCGGGGAAAGTGTATTCAACAAGATTGCCTGGAAATTGAAATACTGTAGTGGCTAAACTTAAACCATTGCCAAGGTAAGGCGATCCCATAGCAAAGTTTTTAACAATTTTGTTAGATGATGAACCTTCGGCTGACTGGGTGTAGGTAATAGCAAAATCAAAGAATGGCTGAGCAGTACCCACATCAAGACCATCAGAAAGGTCTTTAATGGCCTGATACAACTGTTTTAATTCAAAGTTGTAATAAGTGCGGCTGACCGAATAACCTGAGGTTGTAGTAGTGGTTTTTAGCCCAATATTGCCATGAGATACGCCTTGAGCGTAAGAGATAAGATCATTAGCAATATAACAAGGATCTTTTGAAGTGTAGGCAATTTGAGTGTGGCTTGTGGAATAGTAACTAGGGTTATTAGCCGATGTGATTCTTCGCCGAGTAAAGTAACTCATCATTTCTTGAGCAGTAATACTAAGGATTTGAGTTGAGGAATCCCAACTGCGATCCCAAATAATTCCACCCCATACAATTTGATCGCCATACATTACATAAAGGCAAGTTTGAGAAGGTGAAGTTCCGTCAAGGGCGTTCATTCCTATAACATCAATACCTGACAAAAGGAGATCGCCTGTAAATGTTCCAATGCTATTTAGTTGCTGAGTAAAATTTACATTTGTGAATGGCAACTCAGAGAGAATTGGATTAGGCGTTGCACCGTTCTGCCATAGGGCAGTAGTCATATATCGAAATTCTGACATTAGAGATACGCATTTCTGTAATTAATTTGCATAGTTCCGCTACTCATTGTCCAGGTTGCTGAACTTTGTGGTGGCACATTAAGCCAATAGTAACCTGAAACAAAAGTATTTCTAGCCGAAGTTGCGCCCTGACCAATGACTCTTTGAAGAAGGTCAATAGTCATTGTTGCGCTACTGCTCGTAGAAAAGAGCATATTGTAAGTGCCGTCAGAAATGGTAAAGGTTGATGGAGTTGTTGTTATGGTGATGTAAGGGCAAGTTGTGGCAGTTCCGTTATTTACAAGGGAAATAGAGCTACCCGAACCAGTTTTGGCAGTATCGTCATAATAACGAGGGTCAGGGAAAAAGAATTCAACTTGAGTGGTGATATATCCGTAAGTGTAATCAGGATCAATAGAGGTTTCAATTTTGCGAACTCTGCCATACATACGCTTCAAACCTGTAACTGTGGAGTCACCGGCGAGAGATTCATTGACAAGTTGGAATTGGAATAAACCAAATATTTGCAACTGAGAAGGTGTGCCAATTTGTAAAGGCATAAAGGCGGTTTGTAACTGCTTGTAGTAATACTGAGCGTTGTGAGTTCCATCGCCAATAATGACAATATCAATCGTAACTGTTCGACCATCATAGAAATCGCGCCCTGAATACGAGCCGTCAATATAACCTCGGTTATCATCTTGAACACGCAAAGGCGGTAGGCTGGCAAGCCCATCTACATTCTCAACAATGTAAGGCGTTCCCGATCCAAAGATAAAACCATTGTAAGCAAACTGATATGGATTTAGACTTGATACGCTTCCCATTATTTGCCTTTCGTAACGCCTAGTGTTGCTTGTTTTGTAACTTGTGCAGCAACCGCGCTAGGGTTTGGATTATTAATAATATTAGTAATTGTAACTGATCCAGTCTTGGCTGATTTGCTATATCCGCTTTTTGCTTTGCTTGTCTTTGTAGATGTGTCATAACGAGTTACACCACGACCAGCAAGATTGGGAGTAACACTTGGTTTAGGGGTTGGTGTTGCAACTTTAGAAGCACCCGATGAAGAGAGATCTTTATGAAGCAAAAAACCGCCATAGACTGCGGCAGCTCCAGCAAGGGCGGCAGTTGCGGCGGCTACGCTAATACCACCCGTTGCAAAGGCATCTGCAATAGCGGCTGCGGCTGCGGCATCTCGAAGTGCTTGATACGCTTTAATCATTGTGCCAATAGCAGATATGATTCCGGCAACTTTAGGAACTGCCCAAATAACGGCTAGGGCTACGCCAAGACCTTCAAAAATTGTCTTGTGATCGCTAATAAACTTGAATAACTTTTCTAAGCCTGGAATACCTGTATTAGTAATCCAGTTGGTGAGTTTTGTAAGGGTTGGTACGAGTTTAGTTCCGACCTGAACTTCAAGCGCTTGGAAGTTAGCCTGAGCGACTTGAATAGATCCTGATAGCGTGTTTTTAAACTGATAAGCCGCACCGCCAGCGCGTGATTCAATAGCCTTAAGGATTTCAGCAAAAGAAGCGCCTTTAGGAATTGTCTTACCAAGGGCAAGACCTAGATCGCCAAGACCTTTAGCTTGACCAATAGAGGCACGAGCTACAAGAGTTCCTGCATCGGCAAGGGATATTTGTTTAAACCGAGCAAGATCGGCTGCGGCTCCAAGGCTATTAAGGGCAAGTTGTGGACTACCTGAAGCGGCGGTCATCTTGGCTAATGCGCCGTAAGTATCGTTATAGGTAAATCCAAGAGCCATCATTGCTTTAGCGTGTTCGTCAATAACAGGCTTAGCGGCGGCAAAACTAACGCCAGTATTTTTAACGGCTATCTCAAGATTAGCCTGAGATTTCTCAACGGTATCAAGAGTCTTTACGCTGGCAATACCAAAAGCAGCAAACGCTCCACCCAATCCAAGGATTGCCGTACCGGCAAGTTTAGAAGCTTTTTCCATTTTACCAAGAGCGCCACTAGCAAGAACGCCATTCTTTTCCATTGTTGCAAGTTCTTTATTGACTTTGCCAAAAGTAGCAAGAGCTTCAGTAGCTTTAGCCTTTATCTCAAAGAGAACTGGGGGAAAGAACTCTGCCATAGTAGCCTCCTAGAGAGCCAAGTGTTTGCGGATAATGCCAAGTGCCATAGGTCTAAACTTTTCCCACGCTGGCTTCATATATGGGAACTTTGTATCTTTAGGCCAGTTGCCCCCACCAAGTTCAACCCTGCGACCATAGATAATTGTTGGGCCAACTACGGCTGAATAGGTGGCAAACCCCTCGCGCATCTTCTCGCCCTTAATAGATCGGCGCAAGTTGCCTGTGCGGTTCATTGGTGGCTTGTTGGGTTCGGCTTTAGTACTAGGTTGGCGCTTGCCTTTAATTTGTTCTTTAGAAAGTTGAATAAGTTGAGTCATCATCTCATCGCGCGCCATACGAGCGCCATCATCAATACGAGTCTGAGCCTTTAAAATTGAACGCATAACTTCAGGAATGTTGTTCTCGATCATTTTCAACCTCCTTGACTATGCCCCATATTTTGATAATCCAATCAACTATTTCTGCGGGTTGCTCGTCTGTTTCTTGAGGAGTCCAACCAAATTCTTTCGCGCATAAATAGTAAAAATATTTTTCATAAGGATAATCAAAGTTTTCGTTAGTTTGATTACCTTCTATAACCCACTTTAGGCGTTCAACTCTCCTAAAGGGCTATCGGGGTTCTGCTGGTTAGCAGGGGTATCGGTAAAGTCTGTAAAGATAGCCGATTGAGCCTTAGCCGCTTCTGCCGCTAAAGCATCGTAGTCAGGCATAGTTAGCTCATCAAGTGAGACGATGTGAATTGATGGGATAATAAGGTCAAACGACCACGACTCGACAAGAACCGCAATTAAGCCATCGGTCATAGACATAGCCTGAAGCAAGCCTTCTTGACCATTAGCCGCCGCAACAACCTTCTTGCGATCTTTCACGCGTAGGGTTGATGGGTCGCGCAATACTGCGGTGTTACCTGATGGGAGCGTAATAGTTTTAGACATTGGTTTCCTTCCAACTTGCCTTCGCAATAATAGCCCGACTAGGAGAGGGGAAGGCGGCCTCT
>Ga0207957_1000146_pt1 | contig 17138 bp, 15 predicted proteins | sample CryBogCBH27Jun07_FD_184603 | JGI IMG/M metagenome (GOLD analysis project Ga0207957, IMG submission 184603) | Freshwater microbial communities from Crystal Bog, Wisconsin, USA - CBH27Jun07 (SPAdes) | ecosystem: Environmental > Aquatic > Freshwater > Lake | place: Crystal Bog, Wisconsin, USA...
ATTAAAAGATTCATTAATACGTTTTATTTGGTAGGGGTTATTAAAATCAGATATTGTAAAAGGTGCTGATACACCAGAAAGAAGTGCTGATGTTAATAAATGAAAATTAGTATACTTTTGATACCATCTATTACCAGTCCAGTCACCGGTAGCTTGAGCTGAACGGAACAGATAATTACCGGAATTGATAACAGTAACGGTAGTATTAGGATCCGTATAATAACCAATAGTATTATTGGGTACAATTTGTATTTCTCTAAATACAGGATCGCTTATAAAGTTAGGTGAATTAGTATTAAGAGTATTAATAGTTATAGACTGAGGTACAGCTGATGTAAGTATGTATGCTGAATTATAAGGAGCATCAATAACCCATAAGCGGTCATATACGTCAACGGCAAGACCTGTAAAGTCCTCGTCTAAATTATAAATTTGATTACCTGAAACTGTATATGTACTAGTAGTCCAGCTAAAGGTATAAGTCATGCTCTGAACGTTGAAATCAACTACGGTACTAAGAGATGATATTAAAGAGGTCTGTGAATATACTACTCCACTTGCAGCTGTAAGAAGAGTAAACGAGGAACCGTTAGAAGGATCATTATAATACAATGTTGTTGTGTTTTTATTTACATCGTAGTAACCTATACCTCTTATGCTGTGTGTAAACCAAAGATTACCTGCACGATTAAAGCTTAATTCACCAGGTCTAGGTATACCTGTAACTGTATTCATTAATGTGTAGGTTGTGCCGTTATACTGCTGAATATTACCAGGTATAGCTGAAGTTTCGTAACTATTTGATACCCAAACATTGTTATTGTTATCAATAGTTAAAGCTGTTGGTATACTATTTTGTGGTAATGTAATAGCTGTTAAAGGGTTTCCGTATGTATCAAATTTTACTAGTAAACTACATAATGAGAAGGAGTATGTAGCCCAGCAGTTATTATTTTTATCAGTTTCTACTGTAGGTGGTTTTAGTAGATAATCCTCTTCAACGATATCAGAACTAACTTTTGAATCTCCAGAGTAATTTGCTGCGCTATTTATACCTAGTAAAGATGCCGGAGAGGTATTAAACAGTAAGTTAAAATTAGGATCAAATTTTAAAATACTATGATCGTTAAAAACAGAAACCCAAATATTGTAATTGTTGTCTATAGAAACATTAGCGGGTGTATAAGCTAAAGGGTTGTAAATAGACTGTACAGTATCTGTATATGTTACGTATATATTAGTGTTTATCGGTAGAACAGTATCAAATACTAATTGATTATTAACTACATCAAGCTTGTAATTGAGAGAACCTTGATAAACACCACCGATATTAACTAAGAACGTTTTGTTAGGATTACTGATATATACACTATTACTAGATAACGATAATGTATTAGTAGGTGTTGTTAGATAATAAGACCATACATACGGGTTTAATAAACCAGGTAAGTAAAATACTTGTATAGGTAAATTAGCAGGAACGGTGTCAGGTGCAAAAGAAATCGTGTAGGTAGATGGTGTTATTGTGTAGGATGCTGGAGACTGCATTATTCCATCTACGGTAACAATATAGTAGTTTGAGCTTGCTGAAAGAGACGGATTACCTGTGAGAGGGAATACTGATGCAGGTACACTACTAGCACTAGTCCAATATTGAATAGAAGAAATATAACTAGAAGAAAGACTTGTACTAAATATTTCAGTTACGTTTAATACTGAATTAGGTGAAGGTGTAAGATCAGATGTTGTAAACTGGAAATTGTTGCCGTTAATTGTATATGTATTAGGTGATTGTATTACACCATTAAGTGTTACTATATAATTGTTCGTACTTGATGACGGATTATAGATAGTATCTAAAATATATGAGTTAGTATTAAGATATGGCGTATTAACGGTAAATGTATCTTTTAAGAATGTACTTTGATAAGGATTGTAATAATCTGTGTTATAAAGATTATATGAAGCAGTTAATATTCCTGTATTGGTAAACCTATAAAGCATATCTGCTTCAGCATCTGCAGCAACAATGCTATAATCTCTAGGATCTATAGCTATACCGTATATACCAGAAAACCCTGACATATTGTAGTTAAACGTTGTTGACGTTTGTATAGCAGGTACATTTACTTGTTTGATATAACCATCTATCAAGGAATATGTGTTACTAAAATTATTGATTGCATTTGAACTACCGCTTATGTAAGGTGTAAGTGTAATTTTATTAAGAACGTTTTGTTCAGGATTAGAAATCCAAACAGATGTGTTGGGTACAAGACCTTGAGGATAGGGAAAAGCTGTAGCTGTACTAATGTTATTGACAGCTGTTGTTTGTGCTACTATACTTGTTGTAGGTATTGAAGTTAAAGATGTAAGAGATGTAAATACATATCCCCCTATACTGGCTCCGTTATTGTCTGTTTGTTGAGCGTAAAGAGGTGATGTTTCTGTATAAAATGTATTAAGTGTAGCACCACTTAAAGTTAGAGTTAAAGGATATAAATTACCTACAGTATTTGTTGCAGGGTAGGAAAATAATATACCGCTTGTATCGCTAGCAGCACCTGATAATACATATGAGCGATTACCGTGATATGTAACTAAGGTAGGTATTTCCACGCCGTTATACTGAAACGGGGTTATGTCGCTAATATAATTACCCGTTACCTTTAACAAGCCAGGTATTAAGTCATTAACCTGCCATATAAGACCTGCACGAACTGCTTGATTGTTAGCGTATGATGAGTACGGATATACACTAGAGTAAATTGACGATACACCGGGTATATTAGATTCGTACGGTGTATTAAAATTATTAGTTTGTAGGGTAGCTGTAATTAATAAAGGATTATTAACTATAGGTGTACCTGTACTCATTGAGTCAATATAATAAAATTGTGCAGTTCCTGAAACAGCTACAACAACACCGTTAACGTAAACAGGTACCGGTACAACAGAAAGTGTTGTAACAATATTAGAATTAATATCAGTAAAATACCATGTAGGTGTTAAAAAGTTCCATTTACTCGGTACGTATTGTATAGGGGTAGATAATGAGTTAGCAGCGTATAAATCTACATTTAATGGAGCGTTTGGATTTGAGCTTATTACACTAATTCCAAATGGTGTAGCTGTTGGTTCTCCAGGATTAGCATAACTATCAGGAATTTGGGTAAAAGTAAGATAGTCATTATACGCTAAACTTGTTGTAATTTGTTGAGTAGCTACACTTGTATTACCGTTACCGTCTACAGCAGTTAAAGATATATTGTATGTATTAGGATAATTGTAAGTAAATGTAGGGTTTGTAACATTATATACTAACTCTCCAGTACCTGGATCCCATATATATTTCCAATTAATATTATCGGATGTAGTCGTATTGGTAACAGTAAAGTTTGTTGCCAATACATAACCACTTGAGGGTGAAACTGAAAAATTAGCTTGTATCATTTTTTAGGAGCCGATAATATTAATTTGATTACTAAGATTGTTTATATTATCGTAGTAAGGAAATTCGTAATAATTAAGTGCTATATTGTTAGAAGTAAACGTAACATCTAACGATGAGTAAATAGGATTCCATACAAATAAAGATAAACCTTCAATATAGATATTAGGGTTATCTACTCTAGCTGTATAAAAAGTTTGTACACCATCTACAGCATAAATTTGCTGTGTTAAATTGCGTACATCAATCATCTGTCCTAACGAAAAATTATTTGTGTTAAAGTAATTTGCAAACACGTTAACGATATCACTTATAATAGCTTGATTACTTCTAAGTGTTGTTGACGTCTTTTTTACATTTAACACACAAAGTGTTTCATCAGCTGGTAAATTAATTTGATCTGGAGCAGCAGCTAAGCCTATACTTACTGCTTTATATATAGGATCAACAAAAACAGTTTCAGTAGTAGCTACTTTATTGGTGTCAATTGAAGAGCTTATTAGTTGTTTTTGTGCAGGTAACAAATAGTTAGGTACAAATGCGTTTGACTTCGGTACTACGATTACGTATATGTTATTAAAATTACATGCGTCAGAGAAGGTTACTTGATTGAATAATGCACGGTCGGTAATTTGAGGATTTGTAATGCCAATATTATAAAAATACTTCATATACCCGGCTATATAATCGTTGTTATTAACACATTTAGCGTCAGCAATAAGATTACCAAAATTTGTTTTTATAAATGTTGTATAATCTTGTGTTGTTACTAAACGGTTTTGACTTCTATAATTAGCAGGAGCATTATTCTGTATTGACTGAACACTTTCAGGTGTATTAAACGTTGTAGAGTTTGTAGTATTAGCAAAAGATAATTTTGTTAAACCTGTTGAATTTAAGTATTGGTACTGATTGACAAAAACATCATTTATTATCTTGTTATACTGAGGGGTATTATAGCTCACTAATGCAGACGAACTATTAAGTGCACCTGGTCCTACTTGACCTGCTGCTCCGTCAGAATTTAAATAGTAAACTGCTACTTTATCTCCGGGATGTAAACGAGCACCATTTACATCATTACCGAATGTTATTTCGTAATTTAAGTTTTGATTTAAACGAATTTGATATTTTGTAGCTGATCCATTTTCTAAAAACAAATTAGAGCTAGGTGTGTACTGTACCCAGGTACCTGTAGCTGCTGGTTGTACGTACACATCAACATTAAAATGATCTACAATATTAGTACCAGGATTGACAATAAGAACCTCATTTTCTTCTCCAGCTGCTGTATATACGGGATACTCAACATATTTACCTTGATATAGAAGAGTAGAATTTTCAAGATTTGTTAACTCTTCTGTTGTATTGTTAAGAGATTTATTAAACGAAATATTCTTGTTAAAAGAAAAATTAATACCGTTAGTTGTTATGTAGGAGTAAAGAGGTATTGTGTAAACACCTTGCGTTAACCCTGTTGCCGAACAAGTAAAAGATAATGTAGATGTTTGATTACCTATAGGCGAATAATCAATAAGTTTAACAATCCTATTAATGTTTTCATAAAGTTGAGCTTCGGAAAACATTGATTCATTAGATGTTTTGTTTAGATAGTAAATTAAAGTGTTGTACGAATAGGCAATAATATCAATAATAGAAGATAAATTTGAACCGATGAAATTCTGATCAGTAAAAATATTTTGCTCATTAAGTCTGTTAATAATAAGCTGGCGAAGTGACATTGCATCGAAAGCAACATAACCTCCTTGAGGTATATCAAAACTATTAAATTGAGTTTGTGGGGTAATATTTGCCATATTTTATTGATTATTTGTTATGTTAATAAACTTTTGTCTTGTTAAATCGTAATTGTAGTAGATACTTACAGTGGCGTTATAGATAGGTATTACAACGGTAATAGTAATTATGTACAAATTATTGTCAGGATCAGCAATAACATTAACATTTACAGGTGTTACTCTTGTTTCGTAGAGTTTAATTGTGTCAAATATGGCTCTACCTATGATTTGAGCATTAATTTCTGTAATCGGTTCAAACAAATACTGTCTCAAATTAAGACCATATTCAGGGAATAAAAAGCGTTGTCCAGGAACAGTATTAAAAAGATTAGTTAAAGAGTTAGATATGGCTTGATCATCGTAACTTACTTTGATATCTTTCTTAGGTACAGGGGTTCTAAATCCTTGATATAGTGTTTCGTTTTGAGTTAAATCGAGATATAAATCTTTATAAACAAACTGATTCGAATTATACGCATCAGCTACTGTTTGTAGGTCTGTAATTTTTATAGCCATTTATACTATTATTTAGGGGAGGAGTTGCTTAAATAATATCACGAATATGGATACACAGTTTAATTTAGTACTTGAAAATATAATGGAACGCTATCAGCAAGGAGGATTTGTAATTGGTGATCGCGTACGTTTTCGTGACGATTGTTTAAAACTCGATTTTTTTAAGCAAAAAGCTAGTAACTTCATTGAAATGGTTCAGGCTTGTATGCATCCTAAATTTGATCTTAACTTAAGAGTTTCAGCTGTTAAGAGTATTTATCCTACAACTACACAGAATTATATGGGTGGAACTGAGGCTCCTGATAACATCTATGTTGATGTTATTATAGAGTACGCTCCTGGTCTTTATCGTAACCCAATGACTGTTCCTATTGAAGCTCTTGAAATACAAGATGACGGTATAAATCGCGGACCTGTACCTGATAGTGTCAAGTACGATAATCAAGTAGCTATTAAGCCTAAGAAAGTAAAGACAAAGGAAACGAACGAATTCAAGGCTGAAGTTAATTTAAACGGTAAGAACGTTAAACTTCCAGGTGGAAGAGACTGGAACGGGAAGAACGATCATTGGAAGGATCTTCCAAAGAATAAACGTGTCACTAAAAGCACTTAAAAGGTAGAAAAGTGCTAAAAACCAAATATACTAATCACACTCGTACTATGTACCGCAACCAATTAAATAAAAAAACTTTATGATATTCGACGAACAAATCTCACGTAAACCTAACAACTACAAATGGACAGACGAGTTCATTGAAGCTATGCATAATGGCTTCTGGACTGACAAAGAATTTTCTTTTAAGTCTGATGTTCAGCAATTCAAAGTCAATCTTACAGAACAAGAAAGAGAGATTATCATTCGTACTCTTTCGGCTATCGGTCAGATTGAAATTGCTGTAAAAACGTTCTGGGCTAAGTTAGGAGAAAATCTTCCTCAGCCTTGCTTTCAAGATCTTGGCTACGTAATGGCGAACGTTGAGGTTATTCATAACAATGCTTATGAACGTTTAATTACTGTCCTTGGACTTGAAAACGTGTTCGAAGACAATCTTAAGCTTGATTGGATTCAGGGTAGAGTCAAATATCTTCGCAAGTATACTCATAAGTTCTACAAGGATTCAAAGAAGCAGTATCTATATGCTTTGATTCTTTTTACATTGTTTGTTGAAAACGTATCTTTGTTTAGTCAATTTTACGTAATTAATTGGTTTGCTCGTTTTAAGAATGTTCTTAAAGATACTGACCAGCAAGTAAAGTATACTCGTAATGAAGAAAACATTCACGGTATTGTTGGTACAAAGATTATCAACACAATTAGAGACGAGTACCCAGAACTTTTTGATACTGAACTTGAAGAGCGTATTCTTCACGAAGCTCAACAAGCCTTTGAATCAGAAGCTAAAATCGTTGATTGGATGGTAAACGGTATTAAAGAAGAAGGTCTATCAGCTTCTATTCTCAAAGAGTTTATCAAAGATCGTATTAATGAATCTTTAGTAGGTATCGGCTTTAAAAAAGCTTTTGACGTTGATAAAGATTTATTAAAGACTACAATGTGGTTTAATGAAGAGCTACTCGGCAATAACATGACAGATTTCTTTCATGCTAGACCTGTTGAGTACGCTAAGAAAAATCAATCCTTCTCCGAAGACGACTTATTTTAATATTATATGACTGAAAACATCTACTGGCTTAATAAAGATTCAAGGAAGTTCCTTGAACGTGGTTACCTTATTGAAGGAGAAACCGCCGAACAAAGAATATCAGATATCGCTAAAGCTGCTGAAAAGTATCTTAAGTTAAAAGGATTTGCTGCAAAGTTTGAAGAGTATATGCATAAGGGGTACTATTCTCTTAGCTCCCCTATTTGGTCAAACTTTGGACGTAAACGTGGTTTACCTATTTCATGTTTTGGTTCTTTTGTACCTGATAACATGGATGATATTCTTTATAAGGTTGCTGAAGTAGGTGTTATGTCAAAGGTTGGTGGCGGTACATCTGGTTATTTTGGCGATATTCGTCCTAGAGGTACACCTATTTCTTCTGGAGGTGAAGCTACTGGCGTTCATCATCAATTAACTGTATTTGATTCTCTTACTAATTATATCTCCCAAGGTAATGTTCGTCGTGGATCATTTGCTGCTTATCTTCCTGTTGATCATCCGGACATTGAAGAGTTTCTTAAGATTCGTTCTGAAGGAGATTCTATTCAGGATCTTTCAATCGGTGTCTGTGTATCTGATGAGTGGATGAAGTCGATGTTAGACGGGGATAAAGACAAGCGAAAGATCTGGGGACTTGTTATTAAGAAGCGTTTTGAATCAGGATACCCTTATATCTTCTTTACAGATAACGCTAATAAACAATCACCTCAGGTCTATAAAGATAAAGGTCTTAAGATTAATCATTCTAATTTGTGTTCGGAGATTATGCTCTCTAACGGTCCTGATGAATCGTTTGTTTGTGATTTGTCTTCTATGAATTTAGAGAAATGGGAAGAATGGAAGAATACAGACGCTGTTGAATATCTTGTATTTTTCTTAGATGCAGTCATGACTGAGTTTATTGAAAAGACTGAAGGAATGAAGTTCATGGATGCTCCTAGAAAGTTTGCTATTAATCAGCGAGCTCTTGGTGTTGGTGTTCTTGGATGGCACTCTCTTCTTCAGTCTAAGATGATTGGATTTGAGTCAATGGAAGCTAAGACTCTTAACAATCAAGTCTGGAAGTTTATTCGTGATCACGCAGATAAGGCTACAGCTACTCTTGCTGATATGCTCGGTGAACCCCCTCTTCTTAAGGGATATGGTCGTAGAAATACAACTACTCTTGCTGTAGCTCCAACTACATCTAGTTCGTTTATTCTTGGTCAGGTCAGTCCTTCTATTGAGCCTCAGAATTCTAACTACTACGTAAAGGATTTAGCTAAGGGTAAATTTACATTTAAGAATCCTTATCTTAAACAACTCTTAAAAGATAAAGGTAAGCACGATGATGAGACTTGGAAGTCTATTCTTATGAAGGGTGGATCTGTTCAGCATCTTGATTTCTTAACTCAAGACGAAAAAGATGTATTTAAAACATTTGGTGAGATATCTCAGAAGGAAATTATTATTCAAGCTGCTCAACGTCAGAAATATATTGATCAAGGCCAGTCATTAAACGTAATGATTCCTCCTGATACAAAACCTAAGGAAGCTAATGAACTTTATATCTTTGCCTGGGAGCAAGGTATTAAAGCTCTTTACTATCAGCGTTCAGCTAATCCAAGTCAGATGCTTGCTCGTTCTATTAACGATTGTAAGAGCTGTGAAGCTTAATTACCGAATATAACTACTTCGGCACCATTAACAGGATCGTATACGGTACCTGTAGCGCCTGCTACAGGTACTACAACTATAAATCCTGTTGTAGACTTATTTGCTGTACCGACACCACCTGCATAAGAAATATTTGAGTTACCTGCTGCACTACCTGCAACAACATAATAAGCGTTATTAAGAGGCTTTGTAAATGTAATAGCGTAATTACCTTTTGACGTTCTTGTAACTGAGCTAACATTAAACTGATTATTTATAGTACAAGTAGTTCCGCTTGAAATACCTGTAAAGTTAACCCAGGCCTTAGCTACTGAAGGCGCTGTTACTAATAATGCTGAAACGTTATTTATTAATGTCGTTAACGTATTAGTAACGTTAGCTGAAGCAACATTAACTAATGTTAAAGTATTTTGTAAATTACTGTTTAAATAACCTAAAGAGTCACCAATACAATCATTTGGCTGTAAATAAGTAAATTGGTACCCGGCATTATTTGTATAACTTGGCATATAAATTATTTATCTTCTTTTTCTTCTATAACAACAGAATCAACAACTTCTACAGGTTCTGGTTCATTTAAAAGTTGTTTGAATATCTCTTCTCTAGAAGCTACTATTAAATTGTTATTTACAACGTTATTACCTGGAAGCATACCTGCTACTTCTTTTTTACCTTTCAAATCCATTTCCTTTAATTCTTTATCAATTTTACCTTTTTTATTAAGAAGATTGATTCTATTTAAAGCTTCTATACTTTTAGTAGCTGCATTAATAAGCTCAGATAGAGCTGCTATTTCATCAGGATTTTGACCTTGAATGATATAGTCTTTAATATCATCGACTGCTGTAATACTTGTATCAATTAACTGTGTTGTTCTTTTAACAATATACTCGTTAATATTATCATCGGTAACTTCCATTTCTGGTATTACCGGCTTCGGAGTACTAACTGGAAGCTCAAAAGAGGATAGCTCACTTAACAATGTATCAAGGTTATCAGACATTACAATACTTAAGCTAGTAGTTGAATTTCTTAAACTATAGGTTAATATATTGTATATGGAAATTACTGTAAACACTATGTACGGAACTTTTATTGTCCCTAGAGAAAAGACTGATCAACTTATTGCTTGGCTTCAAGCTAACGCTGTTAAGCCTGGACAGACTCCTATTGGAGAAGTAAAGCAAGGTGAGTATACTGGACGTCAGCTTATTAACGAATAATATGACCGCACAAGAATTTCAAACACTTCAACAAACAGATCCAAAAGCTTTAGGAGAACTGTATAAGCTTAAGTTTGTTAAGACGCATCCTGACGCTGTTCTTCCTAAGCGTAATCATAGTGATCCTATTTTTGGCGATTCAGGTTATGATGTAACAGCTGTTGAAGATACAGTTGTACCTGCTAAAGGTGCTGTAGTAGTTCCTGTCGGGTTAAAGCTCGGTCAATTACCTCCTGGCTTTTGGATCCGTATTGAAAGTCGTTCTGGTCTTCAGTTTAAGCATAGTATATCTGCCTTTAACGGTATTATTGATAACAACTATCGTGGAGATATGGGCGTCAGGCTTATTAATAGTTCTGATGTCGATTACCAAGTAAAGAAAGGTGATCGAGTAGCCCAACTTGTACTCTATCCTTTGGTTGCTGTTGAAGAAAAGTATGTAGAGTTTACTGATGAAGCTACAGAAACCGAACGCGGGGAAAAAGGCTTTGGATCTTCTGGCAAGTAAGCGTATAATAGCTTCATGTTTCAAGAGCTACTGGTAGAAAAGTATCGTCCTAAGACGTTAGATGATATTGTACTGAATAAAGAAGAGAAGGATTATTTTACTTCTTTAAAAGAGAAGGAAGAGATTCCTAATCTTCTTTTTGCAGGTAGTCCTGGTACAGGTAAAACATCTTTAGCTAAAATTATTGTAAATAGTATTCTTGATTGTCAATATCTTTATATTAACGCTTCTGACGAGAACGGTATTGATACTATTAGAAGTAAGGTTATCGGTTTCTCTTCTACTAAATCTTTAGACGGTAGATTAAAGGTTGTTCTCTTTGACGAGTGTGATGCGCTGTCGTTAGATTCTCAAAAAGCGCTTCGTAATGTTATTGAAGAGTATTCCACTAATACTCGTTTTATTTTTACTTGTAACTACCTGTTTAAGGTTATTCCAGCTCTTCAATCTAGATGTCAGATCTTTAATCTACCCCCTCCCCTAAACGGTGTTTTAAATAGGGTTGTTTATGTCCTTAAACAGCAAAACATTGTAGTTCCTGAAGAAGAGAAGTCTAGACTGGTGGAACTAGTTAGAAGTGGTTACCCTGATCTTCGTCGAGTATTAAACGATATTCAAAAGTTCTCTTATACAGGCACTCTAGTTATTAAGGACAATCAAGTAAAGGGTATTGCTGAAAAAGTAGTTCAAAAGATTAAAGGTAAAGTTGACTTAACTGAGCTACGTAAATTTGTTATAGAGCGTGAACAAGAATTCTCTGGTGATTATCTTCAGCTCTTAAAAGAGATGTTTGAAGCACTCTTTAATGCTAACGATAATAGTCAAACACTCTTAGTAGTGTCTGAATATATGTATAAGGACGCTATCGTTGTTGATAAGGAAATTAACTGGTTTAGCTGCTGTATTAACCTCCGCAACATCTGCGGGTTGGGACAGTAATATACTGAATAGTATTTGTTGTCGGTACAATTTCGTTAGAGGAAGATGATAAGAAATTGTTTATATCTTGAAGAGCAAGAATTTGATCTCCGTATGATTGAGTCTTATAAACCTCTGCATTGCTGTTAGCATCATAAACAACACCTACATAAGCACCATTTACTAAATCGATATTAGAAAAATATTTTTTCATTATATTGTATCAGGGAAGATCGGATCGAGTGGTTTGAAGCGATTTATTTTTACAGCTGTTATATCATTGTAATAAACACCTGGTTCAAATATATGTTGTATATCTATAACAAACCACTGACCATAAAACTTATCTGCATATGCTCCAGATTCAACTCCTTCTGTTTTATCAATTGATATAAACCTTCCTACGCGTCTAAAAGGTAAACCTAAAGTACGGAAATGTACACAGGCATTTTGATAAATGCCTGTACGAAGAAGTTTTTGTAAACCATCTGATTGTCTTAAAACAGAATTATCACCGTAAAGAGAGTATACCGGTTTAATATCTTTACTCTGTTTATCCCGATTTAAAGTTACAAGAAATAATCCTTCAGCTGCTCGGCCTTGACCGTTTTCAGTATATAGATTATTAATGTAATTGTTATCCATAAACGTTCTAGCTGCCGTTACGGAATTGTTTTCAAATTCGACATTATATTGTCTTTTTTTAAAGTCAAAAGAGTAAACAGGTGTTGTACAGAATGACTGACTGTTGGTAAGAGCTGATATATCTACGAAACGATAATTCGTTATCATATTATATTTCATCAACTTCATATCTACCTTGTTACTATTACCTTTTAATGTAGGGCCTCTATGTTTCTTTGCTCCGGGTCGTTTATTAGAATCAGAGTAGGTCTGTAAATAAAAATGTTCGTATTGATATTCACCAGGTGCATCTGATGTTTTACCTGCCTTATCGTAATAAGATGCTAACGGCTTTAAAGAAAAGTAACCTACATCTAATTCTGTAGGACCTCTTTCTTTAGTAAGAATACAAAAATCTCTAGGTGTGGTATCAACGCCTCCTGAATCTAATGTTCCGCTAACATGGTGATCGTAGACATAATCAACGCATTCAGCTGCTGTTGAATCTGCTGGAGCTGTAAAGAATATATTACCTCCTCCTTGATCCCAATCAGTACCTGTACCTACAGGATCGTAATTGATATAAGGCGTCTTCCATTCGTTAGGGTTAGGTGGAAGATTGTTATTACTGTTTAATTTTATTATATCACTTAAAGACTGCTCAATAATTTCTTTTATAGCTGTACCTGTTGGTATACTTCCTGGGTTATAATAAACTGAACCTGCATCACTTTGTAGAGGTCCTCCAGGGGAAAGACCTGTAGAATACTCTAAGGTATTGGTAGACATTTTCTGATACCAATAATCCCAAAAATAAAGCTTCAAACCTTTCATTGTTGCTGAGGCCGAGCCTTGAGCTCCAGGAAGCTTATCGACATCTTCCACATCATATACAGAAAAGAGATAGGAAAGAGACCACATTACCTTATCAATATTTGTAGGTAAATCAGTGTTTAAGGCAGCATTGTCTTTACTTTGTAATTTAGGTACCATTCTAACACGTAAAAGATCACTTCCATCGTTTCTAAAAACGTAAAAAGGTTTATTAACAATATCGTTTACGTTTGTAGTAGCATCTGCTCTTTGTCCTGTTATTTTACTAAATGTACCGGATCCGGATTCAGGATCGTATAAGAATGATAATGTACCTCTTACAGGCCAATTAGATAATGTTTCTTCGAGGTTAAGGGAAATGATAGCGTTAGAGTTGATCGGAAACTGATCAACGCCGTTATCTAAATATAATTCAACTTCGTAGTCTAGTTGATTAAATTTTGACTGAAAAATAGCTGAGGGTACTTTATCCATTTTTATGCATTAACAGAATTAGCAACTTGATCTAATATTTGTGAAACTATGTTAGGATCTAAAATATAAAGAGATGTACCTGGCGTAGGTATAGAAGTAGGGTCAATAATGCTATTAGCACTTGTTATAACCCACCAGAGATTAGGTGTATTGTAATTCTTATAAGATATATAAGGCCAAGTATCACCGTACACAACGTTGTATTTGTTATAAAAGCCTGGAGGTAGATTAGTAGGTATAGCTACTGACTGAAGTAAATTATAATAGTAATTACCATTTTCATCTTGATACACGTTGAAAATTTGTTCATAATTTTCATCGGTCAAAGAAGGTAAAGATTTAATACTATTTTGATTCATATTATTTTGTTGGTCCGTAATTTGCTATAGGACTGTTAAGTGATATCGTACCTACGTTAGCTGGTAGAGTAGCTACTGCTGGTATAGGAGGTGTTGCAGGCACTGCTGTTGATGTTGTAACTTCTGATTGTTTAGATTGAATAGCTTCAAATAAATTTTGACTAGGCATAACAAGATCTTCTAATGTCATATTTACTTCGTAAGCGTCTGGTACTATACAGACTGCTCCCTTAACAACAGGGTCAGGAAAAGTATGCATATTACCTTTATTAATAATCGTTAATCTTGTTACTGAAGCAGCAAAACTATAATGCTGTCCTGGAATAACTATTTCATAAAATACAGGTGGTATGTTGTTAACAGTATCTAATTTTTGATAAAGATTTTGATGTACTAATGTCCAGCATAGACCTCTGTTCTTAATCCAGTCGTCAGCATTGCGAGTATTGAATAGAGGAAATTTAATATTAATAGTTCTAGGGGAGTGGGAGGACCATAATCTAGGACGATCTAAAGCAGCTACTTTAGGAGAAGATGTTGCAAGAAGAGCAGATCCAACACCTGCTGCATTTTTTACTATACCTTTTACAAACTCAGAATTTTTACCAAATGCTAAGTCAGAAAGAGCTCCTCCTACACCTGCAACTGCAGCTAGAGCATCTATTGATTCCCAAGCGGGGGTATTAATTTCAAAGTTTGTTTCATCGAAATAAGGAAATATATAGATGTTATTTGTTTTAGTTGTTTTATCTTTTTTATATAAAGCTTCGTACGGTTTTAAACGATCAGCATTACTTCTCCATGTAGGGGTGTATGTATAATCTGTTCCCTTACCTAAACCTACAGTTGCAGCTGCATTAAGAACAGCAGCTGTACCGTTAGCTACTCCTCCTACTACAGCGTTACCTATACTACCTCCAATATCTTGTGCGTTTCTTAAAAAGTTATCAATCTGATTTCGTATAAACGATTCGTCAACTTGATACTCAGTTAATTTAACATAAGGTACGTCATTTATAGAATCAGACCTACCAGAATTATTAATGCTACGGCGAGGAGTCAATGTCCAAGAATAGTTGTTAACAACATTGTATATAGTATCTGATGTATCTTTAGCTATATTACCTGCACTATCATATTGAGGAGGAGGATTTGCTCCTAATACTTTTTGATTAGCACCGGCGCTATTTCCGTAACTGTTTTGGTTAGATGCCATATATTATAATATTTAATATGCGTACTTCGATCTAACGGCTCTAATAGGATCGGTGTTACTGGCCATCATATCAGCAGCTGAAGCTCTAGGTGCAGGCTGACTATTATTCATGATAATGTTTGGACTTGAGTTATTACCTCCAGCACTTTGTGCTAATTTCATTATTGCTTGAGTTAATGAACTTATAAGATCATTTGTTTTACTTGTATTATCAGATATATCACTTAACACATCTCCGTGATCAGGTGTTGTAGGTGGAGGTGGAGGTGGAGCGACAGCGGTAGTAGGTTGAACACTTGGCTCAACGGGTTGAACAGCAGGAGGAGCTGGTGTTACACTTGCAGGAGGTTCAGCGGGAGGAGTGTTACCTTCTCCTTCTCCTTTAGATGCTTTATAGATATCTCTACCAGCTAAAGCAGCATCAATACCTAAGCTCGCAGCTGTACCTACACCGGGTATTAAGCTAGCTCCTCCTGAAGCTACTTCACCAGCAGCACCTAACCAGTCACCATGCCATGCTCTTTGAGCACCAAAACCTAGACCTGCAACTAAACCTATACCTGGTATTTTTTTAAGAATAGATTTACCCAAACCTTTAGCACCTATCTTAGCTCCTTCTTTAGCAAGAACTTTACCACCTACTTTAGCTCCTTCTTCAGCAACTAATTTACCTCCTGCTTTTTCTCCTGCCTTAGCAACAACTTCAGTGCCTTCTTTAGCTACTGTACTTTCAACAGCTTTAGTAGCTAACTTACTACCTTCTTTAGCTGCTATTTCTGTACCTTCTTTAGCTACAGTCTTTTCAACAGCTTTAGTAGCGAGTTTACCTCCCTCCTTAGCAGCAAGTTCTTCAGCTTCTTTAACAGCTATTTTCTTACCACCTTTACCTTTAAAGAAATCCCATAAAGTGCCTAATAAGCCATTACCTCCGCCTCCTCCAGATACAGGAGTAGGTTCTGTTTTTTTCTCTTCTGTAGATATTTTACCTAAATGATTATAAAGATCAGCTAAAACAGGTTTAAGTGCTTTAGGTAATTTTTTAGCTAAATCTTCAACACCATGAGGTGTTATACCACCAATCAATACAACATTACCTTCTCCTTTAATAAGATGCTTCTCTTCTTTATTACTCGCTATAGCGGGTTCGCCTGTCTTAAGTTGTTCAGGGGTTGTTAAATTTGCAGGTTCAGGAGCTGGAACAGTTGTGTCTGTTGTTTTTAAGTTATTACTTACACCTGCCTGATTTATAGCAGTAGGAGTGTTTATCTTATCTTTGTTACCAGTAAACTTATTTTTTAAATAGTTTAAACCGATACCCATAAACCCTCCAGCTTCGCTATAGCGTTCAGCTAAAGAGGTTTTTTTCTTAGTTACAGCAAGATTGCTCTCTACAGCAGTATTAAAATGCTTTGCGAGAATAGGTCCTAGTTCATTATCTAGGTACTTCTTTACTAGTGCTTCTAATTTATTATTAGTATCCATCTCCTTATATTATTTAAGAAGATAGTTTTAGGATTTAAATGTTAAAGAACGTTGGATCTAACGTTATGTCCTTACTAAGTGTATCGTTCTTATCTGTAACAAATGTATAAGATAAAAGAGGGTCAATAGCTTTTTTATAATTTTCAATATACTTTAGAATAAAGCTTGTTAATGTTACGGGTAAGTTTTCAACAATTTTTACTCTTTCGGTAAAGCTTAAATTCAGGAAGTTAATTTCTTCTCCGTTTATATTAACTGTTGTTACAAACTTTGCTACTTCATTAATAAATGCTTCACTTATTACTTTACTTACCTCATTTTCAGAATCTAAATTTACAATAATGTTTTTATGTAATTCGCTTTCTAGTTTATTTTCTGTGGCCAAGGACGGTATATTACATGTAATGGTACAGT
>Ga0207957_1000149_pt1 | contig 16866 bp, 16 predicted proteins | sample CryBogCBH27Jun07_FD_184603 | JGI IMG/M metagenome (GOLD analysis project Ga0207957, IMG submission 184603) | Freshwater microbial communities from Crystal Bog, Wisconsin, USA - CBH27Jun07 (SPAdes) | ecosystem: Environmental > Aquatic > Freshwater > Lake | place: Crystal Bog, Wisconsin, USA...
CATGGATGAAAGAACTCGTTCCCCAAAAGGGGCTTGAGTGGCAAGTGGTGTTGACTGCCCATGAAGAGATGGCAAAAGATTGGGAGCAGCCAGTCATACAGCTTTATACAAAACAAGAATGGGTAGGACTGACTGATGAGGAGCGAGATTACTTTACCTACATTGATGCAAAAGATAAAGCTCGATTTCGCAAGTACTTTGATTATATTGAAGCCAAGCTGAAGGAGAAAAATGGATACTGAAGAAATCATAGCAAAGATACTGGCAAACGAGTGGTGGCCTTTTGATCAAGTAGACCCAAAGATACTTGAAGAGATACAACGCAGAGACAAACAACAGGAGATAGAGGGGTTTGAGGAGGCGTTGTTATGACAGTACTGGATGCAGTATGTATTTGTGTAGCGTTAGGGTGCGCCATCATAAGCGCAACACTATCACTATTTTTATGTTGGATAGCTATAAGGAGTATGACAAATGATCGCGATTGAAATGCACAAGAAGAGACAGAGAGTTGGTATGGACATTGTTGCCGAGGTATTGTTGGCAATGATCATACATAAGGAATCGGGTACACCAGTAATGGTAATGATTGAGCACGCAGTCAACAACGGAGTTGCTTCACAAGCGACAGTACATCGTGCAATAGACTGGCTGAGAGAGAAGAAGTACATTGATACTATCTTTAAAGAAGATTTGCGCACCAAGTATTTGGTAGCAACTAAGAAAGGTTTAAGACACTTTAAGGAAAAGAAATGATTGAATTTACATTAACAGAAATCATACTACTCGCGTGGGCAGGCATCGCAACCGCCGCCGCCTTGCACTACCGCGAAGAAGATAAAAACCACAGAAGATTTGTTTGCACATTAATTGATGACAAGAATCTTAGAAAAGAGTTTTATGAAAAAGTGGACAAGCACAACGAGGAGCGTGCATGAAATGTCCTGAGTGCGGTGCATGGACAGAAGTTTTAGAGACAAGAGTAACCGCCAAGAATCAAGTGACACGAAGGCGCGAATGCGCCAACGAACATAGATTCAGAACGTGTGAAGTAGTAATCAGTATTATTAAACCCAAGGAGAAGCAAAATGCTAGAAGGCGTAAAGATAGTAATTGAAAGATTGCAGATGGATGAGATCGTTGACAAGTGGATTTATATAGCTGAAAGTATCTTAGAAGATGAACAGAAAATTTTTTCTGAACAAGAGAAGAATGAACTAAGAAATATTTATCGTACAGCTAAACGTAAACAATTCAATGCCTACATCATTGACGAGTTAGCGGAGAGGTTAGATAAACCCGAAGCACAAAGGCAAAATAAAAATAAGGTATGGACTGCCGCTAGTATGCAAAAAGAAGCACAACAATTATTAGACGCAGAGTTTAATAAAGCACTTATGAACAAGGTGAACAACTATGAGTGAATTATTAAAAGGTGTACAGATCATAGCCGAGCGCATTCGTGAGTTCCCCGAAGAGCTACCGAAGTGGAAACATTTTATGAACACACAACTAAGTGATATGTTAACTGACGAAGAACACGCGCACATAAAGAAAGCTTTCAAAGATGCTGATAGGATAGAGTTCAACGCACGAGTATTGGATTGTCTCAATGACAATGAGCCTAAAATCAGATACAAAGCCACAGAAAGATATGCAACAGGGTGGACTGATCCAAGAGGAATTACAGCTCAAGCTGACCCAAGAGGAATAACGGCAGACTCTTGGACAATGAGTGATAGATTCGGTAATATTATGAAAGGAAAATGATAATGGAAATACTAAGAGGTGTACAGATCATAGCTGAACGATTAGAGAACTTCCCTGATGAGTTTATTAAATGGAAAAGTTATATTCAATGGTCAATTCACGATGCTGAAAGCCCATTGGAAGACCACGAGAAAGCTTTTCTTTTAGATGTTTACAAGAAAGCCAAACGCACACAATACAATGCAGATGTATTGCAAAGACTTCAAGATGATATTCGACTTTCTAATCCTGCTTATGGTTTTGGTAGAGCGCAAATCCGTGCCGAAGGTCAGAATATCGGATATGGTACTTTAATAAATGATAATAACAGTTGACTTTGAGACGTACTACTCCAAGGACTTTGGCTTTAACAAGTTGACGACCGAGGAGTATGTACGCGACCCACGCTTTGAAGTAATCGGTGTGGGTGTCCAAGTGGACGACGGCGAGCCAATCTGGTTTTCGGGTACACACGATGAGATAAGAAAGTTCTTGCTCAAGTATGACTGGAAGCACAGCATGATGCTCGCCCACAATACTTTATTCGATGGTGCAGTTCTCCATTGGATATTCAACATCACGCCCATGATATATGGCGATACACTTTGTATGGCGAGAGCATTACATGGTGTTGAGGTCGGTGGGTCACTGGCCAAGCTATCTGAAAGATATCAGATAGGTGTTAAAGGTACAGAGGTTGAGGACGCGAAAGGTAAGACGCGCCTTGACTTCACGCCCGAAGACTTGGCGCGCTACGGAGAGTACTGCAAGAATGACGTTGCGCTAACGTACAAGTTGTTCACCATCATGTCTAAGGGATTTCCCTATGAAGAGTTGCGCCTGATCGACATCACTCTGCGGATGTTTACTCACCCCATGCTTTACCTCGACCAAACTATCCTACGGGAGAGGCTTACCAACTTGGTTGAAGAAAAGAACAATCTATTGCGTTCGCTGATGAGTTACCTGGGTTGTGCAAACGAAGAAGAAGTGCGTAAGAAACTCTCTAGCAATGCCAAGTTCGCCCAAGCTCTGAAAGAACTAGGCGTCGATGCACCCAAGAAAGTAAGCCCGACTACTGGCAAGGAAACGTGGGCGTTGGCTAAAAAGGATGAAGGATTCTTAGCCCTACTGGAGCATGAGGATGTTGCCATTCAGCACCTATGCGCAGTCCGTTTGGGTACTAAGTCTACGCTTGAGGAGAAAAGACTTGAGCGATTCATCGACATCGGGAAACGGCACAGTGACCTCGTGCCTATCCCCTTGAAATATTATGGCGCACACACAGGTCGTTGGAGCGGGACAGACAAGATCAACTTCCAAAACCTGCCGAGCCGTGATCCTAATAAGAAAGCATTAAAGAATGCCATCGTGCCACCCGAAGGGTACAAGATCATCAACTGCGACTCGTCACAGATCGAGGCTAGAGTGTTAGCGTGGCTGGCTGGACAAGATGCAGTTGTTAAACAATTCGCAGATGGAGAGGACGTTTACTCTATCTTTGCGTCCAAGGTCTATGATAGGGTAATTACTAAGAAAGACCCGACCGAGCGCTTTGTGGGGAAAACCTGTATTCTGGGCCTAGGATATGGGACTGGCGCTAACAAATTACAGCACACACTGGCTACCTCTCAACCTGTATCCGTGAAGATCGATTCGGTTGAAGCCGAACGCATAGTCGATGTTTATCGTGAAACAAATGAGCGCATTCCTGAGTTATGGTCAGAGGCTGATCGGATGCTCAACGCCATGATGAGTACTAAGTTTACAGAACCGCGCAGTTTTGGTCAGCACTCATGCGTGTTTTTTGATAAAGAAGGCATCATATTGCCCAATACTTTACGAATAAGGTATCCAAATTTGCGTCGGGAGGAGATGGATGGCAAGACAAAGACTGTCTATGATTCTCGCAGAGGAACTATATCCATATGGGGTGGGGCAGTTGTAGAGAATGTTGTTCAGGCATTGGCTAGGATTATCGTGGGTACTCAGATGGTTGAGATCAATGATAAGTATCCTATTGCATTGACTGTCCATGACGCTGCCGTTGTGATCGTGCCCGAGGATGAGGAAGCCGAGGCAATCTCTTATATAACTGGCATCATGTCCAAAGCGCCGTCGTGGGCTGAAGGCTTGCCTGTTTCCTGTGAAGCAAAAATAGGTGCATCTTACGGCGATTGCTGATAAGATGACACATCAAAACTTCCAGTTCAATACAGTCATGCAAAACATCACTTGGTCTTTCTCTAAACTAAAGGACTACATCAACTGTCCCAAGCAGTACAACGCTGTCTACATCACCAAAGAGTTTCCTAAACAGATGACCAAGGAGATGGCATTTGGTAATAAAGTACACAAGGCGCTTGAGGATTACGTTAAAGATAGTACTCCGCTACCGCCCAACTATCAGCACTACGTTCCACAGTTAGAACCTTTGCGCGTGATGGATGGAGTCAAGTATCCTGAGTATCGGATGGGGCTGAAGTTCAATAGAGAGCCATGCGACTTTTACGATAAAGAAGTTTGGGTGCGAGGCATCGCTGATTTGCTGGTGCTACAAGATGACCATGCGTTTATTGTTGATTACAAGACAGGCAAGGTCAAGAACGCAGACCCGAAACAGTTGCAGTTGATGGCGCTTATGGTGTTCCAACATTTTCCGCAGATCAAACACATCGATGCAGGATTATTGTTTGTGGCATTCAAACAGTTCATAACGTCAGAGTATTCAGTCGATGATAAAGAAAAACTTTGGTCAGACTTTGAACCTGATCTGATGCGTATGTCTGTATCGCATGAAACCGATACATGGCAAGCAAACCCAAGTGGACTCTGCGGATGGTGTCCAGTAAAATCATGTGAATTTCATAAGGAGCGATAATGCCTTACGTCAACAAGCCAAGACCATATAAGAAAGAATACGAGCAACAGAAAGCTCGCGGTGAACTCAAGCGTCGTGAAGAGCGTCAGCGCGCACGTCGAGCCATCGACAAGATGTACCCTGATCGCGATAAGAATGGTGAAGCAGACATTCGCCAAGGCAAAGATGTAGCCCATGTTAAAGCATTAGATAAAGGTGGATCAAACAAGGCTGGCGTGTTCATTGAGACTGCACACGGCAACAGATCATTCAAGCGCGACTCCAAGGGTAACCTCGTATCAGAAACTACTAAATCTGAAAAGGGCGAAAAAAAGTTGAGTAAAGTTATAAAATTGAAGAAATAATACTTGACATTTTTTAAACTGTCCCTATAATTAGAAACAAGCTGGCATCTCACTGCTCGGTCGTAAGGTATGAGTGGATCGTAAGCCTACTTTGCAGGGCTATAACCATATCAGTTAGTCGGCGGTCTTTTCTCTCCTGAAGTAGACCTTTCACCGCGACAGGACTAGCCGTATAGGGGGGCGTTCCCCCTATCCGTTAAACAGTTTAATTTAGTAAGGGACAGTAATGGTTTTAATTGGTAATGAGGCAGTCAACTTCCAATGCCCAACAGACACGGCGCAACGGATTAAGAACTGCATAGAGCGTTCAGAGATACTTGCCAATCACGGCAACGGACTCTCAGATGTACTTGTTTACTTTGATCTTGAGGAAATGCAAGAGTTATCAAGGATAGCAAGCCATCAGGTAAAAGTTCCTTCACCGATAGAATACTCATACGGCTGGCCTGGGATGTTCAAACCATTCGACCACCAAAGAGATACTTCTAGATTTCTCACACTTAATCGTCGGGCCTTCTGTTTCAATGAGGCAGGTACAGGTAAAACATCTGCGGCGATTTGGGCGGCAGACTATCTCATGCAGATGGGCGTCATCAAACGCGCGCTAGTAATCTGCCCCTTATCAATCATGCAAAGCGCATGGCAAGCCGACCTCTTCAAAACTACCATGCACCGAACGTGCGGTATCGCGCATGGCACAACATCTAAACGGCAGAAAGTAATTAAAGGTACTTATGAGTTTGTCATCATTAACTATGATGGGGTAAATGTTGTAGAGAAAGAGATTGCCGAAGGCGGCTTTGATCTGATTATCGTAGACGAAGCAAACGCCTACAAGACTCCTTCCACGAAGCGCTGGCGCACTCTTGCGCGTCTGATCAAGGCAGACACATGGTTATGGATGATGACAGGCACACCTGCCGCCCAGTCTCCAGTCGATGCGTTTGGCCTTGCTCGACTCGTGAGCCCATCGCGAGTACCCAAGTACATGACTGCATGGAAAGATATGGTGATGACTCAGTTGACTCGGTTCAAGTGGATTCCGAAACCTAACGCAAGGGATTTGGTATATAGCGCATTGCAACCAGCCATACGTTATGAAAAAGCACAATGTCTTGACTTGCCTGATTTGGTTTATCAGACAAGGCTTGTGCCACTTACACCGCAAGCTACTAAGTTTTATAGAGAGCTTGTTAAAGAGATGCAGATTCAGACAGTTGGTGAAACCATAAGTACCGTCAATGCGGCGGCATCTCTGTCAAGACTATTACAGCTATCAGGTGGTGCAGTTTATACCGATGGCGGTAACGTGGTTGAGTTCGATGTGTCGCCTAGACTCAACGTGATGTTAGAGGTGATTGAAGAAACGACTAATAAGGTTTTAATTTTTGTTCCGTATCGACACACACTAACACTTATTAAGACTTTCTTAGATAAACAAGGAGTATCCAATGAAGTAATTTCAGGCGATGTCACGGCGAGTCAACGTGCATCAACATTCAATAATTTCCAAACTATGACAAACCCTAGAGTTTTACTAATTCAACCACAAGCGGCTTCACATGGTGTAACATTGACCGCCGCTGATACCGTTATCTTTTGGTCTCCAGTGATGTCAGTCGAAACATACTTGCAATGTATTGCTCGCATTGATAGAGTGGGACAGAAAAATAAAATGACAGTGATACACCTTCAGGGGTCTGAGGTGGAACGACGTATGTACTCAATGTTGCAGAACAAAGTAGACTTACATGAAAAATTGGTAGACCTATACAACGAGGAGATAGTAGATGAATAACGCAGAAGAGTTAGTAGCAGACTTTATTGAGATTCGCAGAGCAAGAGAAAAACTAAAAAGCGAATACGAAGCGCAAGACGACGAATTGAAAGATGCAATGGAAGAAATCAAAGCGGCATTGTTGACCATCTGCAATGACGCAAGTGTTAACGGATTAAAGACTACAAGTGGCACGGTAACGCGCCAAGTCAAAGAACGATTCTTCTGTACTGATTGGGATGAGTTCAAGAAGTTTATTGAGACCGAGGGTTCAATTGATTTGCTTGAGCGTCGCATCAGCCAAAAGAATTTTAAAGAATTTATGAATGACAGAGAATCTCTCCCTGTTGGCATAAATGCCATGCGTGAGTATGACATCATCGTGCGCAAGGCTTCAACCAGTGAAACTACAGTTTAAGGAAATCAAAATGAGTAACGATCTCGCAACAATTTTAGGCACAGACAATTTAGTAGAACTTGGTCTTGATGAAGATACCAAGGCAGTGGCAGGTGGCGCTACGTCAGGCAACGTAAGAATCTCTATCGAGGGTCGAGTGTTCCGTAAAATCGTAGGCGGTAAAGAGGTCTCTGTAAACGGAGACAGCTCTATGAATGTTATCTTTGTCAAGATGGCACACGATGCTTCACGCACTTACTATTCTTCAACATACAAGAAAGGTGTTAAGCTTTCTCCTGCTTGCTGGTCTAATGATTCTAAGACTCCCGATGAAGAAGTAGATAACCCACAATCTGATTCATGCGCAACTTGCCCACAGTCTGTCAAAGGTTCAGGCATGGGCGGTCAAGGTACGGCTTGCCGTTTGTCTTGGAGAACTGCGGTTGTTTTACCGAACGATCCAGCAGGTCATGTGCATCAGTTGGTTCTGCCAGCCACAAGTACATTTGGTAAGGAAGAGAATGGCAGATGGCCTTTCAGACCATACATTCAAATGCTTGCTAACAACAATGTAAGCGCAGGTAAGATCATCACGAAGATGGAGTTTGATATCAACTCTCCTGTTCCTCGTTTATTGTTCTCACCAGTGGGTGCAGTAGGCCAAGAACTCAAGCACATTCTTTTGGCACAGAGCAAGTCTCCTGCCGCTGAGAATGCAGTCAAGCTGACAGTCTACAAGACTGATACGCAAGGCGAAGAGCCTGAAATCCCCGAGCCTACAAAGCGCGATGTGAAGAAGCCTGCTCCTGAGAAGGTGGAAGACGTTAGCGACATTGTGAAGAAATGGACTAAGAAGTAATGCCACGCACTTACAGCACTGGCTTGACTGATAGCGTCAGGAATGCTGACTCGTATCGGCTAGGCATTGACCTAGCTGATACTTGCATTAAAGCAAATTTTCCTGCGGCATATGTAGCACAAGTCTTTGATACAACTCGTCAAACCATATACACATGGTTTAGGGGTGGGAAGATTCGCCCGAAGAAACGCGCGAAAATTGAAACATTTATTGAACTGGTAGAGGAGGATATGAAGAGAGGACTATTGCCATGCAAGAACCTCGCTGACGCACGCGCCTATCTGAAAGACATGGTTGGTCGCCCAATCAAGGTAGGTTAAACATTTGTAACTCATAGCGGGGGTGTCCCCGCTATTTTTGTCTCTGCGAATAAAATGAACAAAGAATTTTTTGAAAAGGTTTTCCCAACGCAGGGGTATGTGTGCATAGCTGGAATAGATAAAACTGGAAAGATAACACCAAGATTTGCGACCGATATTGACAAAGCGCTTGAGATAGCACAGAAGTTTATTGATGCAAATATAAATGTTTACTTCACACCTGGAACTTATTCTGGACTCAGACGTACTGCCGACACTTGTGTATTTGTAAAAGCATTCTTCCTTGATTTGGATGTGATGCACGGCAAGAATAAATACGACAGCAAAGAAGCCGCACTGTCAGACATCGATAGATTTTGTACGGAGATCAACTGGCCCTTACCTGTGGTTATAGATTCGGGTGGTGGGATACATGCTTATTGGATACTGGATCAAGAGATTCCCGGCGATGAGTGGAAAGAGTACGCTAAGAATTTTAAGCAGTTATGCTTAGACCATAAGATGATCATCGATGAAGGCGTGCCTGCTGACGCAGCGCGTTTGATGCGAATCCCTGGAACATCTAATTATAGATACGACCCACCCATGCCGTCATCATTGCTGACTGACGTACAGACACATCCATTTGAAAAACTAGTGAGCGCATTGGGAAGTGTGCAATCCAAGTTTGACATCAAAGCAGTTGAGAAAGGATTAGACGACGATACCAAAGCTATATACGAAGCGCGTAGAAGCAATTTTGAATACGACTTCAATACCATAGCTATTAAAAGTTTGGAAGGAAATGGTTGTGGACAAATTAGAAAATTACTCACCGAAGACGGTTGCGAGGAGCCACTGTGGTACGCTGGAATATCTGTCGCCACTAGGTGTCGTGATGGCAGTACTGCCATACATTCAATGTCGGAGCACGACTCACGATATGATTACGACAACACAGAACTCAAGGCCCAACAGTCCTTATCCGCCGCTGAGTGGTCTCATGGCTGTGAAGCATTTGAACGAGCCAATAGAGCAGGATGCGATGGATGTGCCTATAAGGGGAAGATATCAGGGCCTATCAAGCTTGGACAGATACTCAGAACCCCCGAACCCGAGGCCGAACAAACTGCCGAAGAGAACGCACCTAGGCAGAGTGAGAACAAGAGAGTAGTCTTCCCCGATTTACTAAAGCCTTTTTCTAAAGGCGCAACAAGTGGCGTATACTTTACGCCCCCACCACGATCAACTAAGAAAGGAATGGTACAAGACCCCGATGAATTATTACTCCCCTTTGCAACCTACCCAGTTCAACGGCTGAACTCTCCTCACGATGGTGAGTGCTTGGTGATGCAAGTTGAACTGCCACTAGAGGGTACGAAAGAATATTTCTTGCCTTTGAAAGACGTAGGGTCACAAGAAAAACTGAAGACTATTTTGCTGAACAATAGCGTTACCTTTGAACCAACACAAATTGGCAGAGTGCAGAGCTATTTGGTGAAGTGGTCAACTTACTTAACCTCAACTAAGAGAGCTGATATTATGAGAATTCAACAAGGATGGACAGACAATCAAGAGTCATTTGTGATTGGAACAAACGAGTACATGGCTGATGGACAGATGCGTTATTGCCCTCCGTCTCCCATGTCTAAGAATGTTGTTAAGCATTTGCACGAGAGCGGTAGCTATCAGATTTGGAGAGAAGCCGCGCAGATGTTTAACGACCCAGGCTATGAGTGGCACGCATTCACGATGCTTTGCGGATTTGGCACGGCATTGATGGAATTAACAAACGTCAATGGAGTCACGTTGTCTTTGGCTGGGCCTCCAGGTTGCGGAAAGACTGGAGCCATGATGGGCGCAACGAGCATTTGGGGCAAGCCCGATGCACTGGCTGTTTATGACGGCACACAGAATGCGTTGATCCAGCGCATGATTACGCTAAAGAACATTCTGTTCCCACTTGATGAGCAATCAAATGCCGATGGTAAATTCATGTCGCACTTGATCTATAACATCTCATCAGGCCAACCCAAGATCAGACTGAAAGCCTCCACCAACGAGGAGCGCGAAGCGTCATTCAACACAAAGCAGATTGGCATCATCACGACCAATACACCCATGAAAGATATCATGGGCTTGTTCAAAGCCAACACCAATGCAGAGAACGTGCGCTTACTTGAGCCTTACATCCGTATGCCCAACACAGCGGGTTACGAGCTGACATCAGAGCGCGGTAAGGTAATGTTTGATGTATTCAAAACTCACTATGGGTTTGCTGGACCTATCTTTGTCAAAGAATTATTTAGACGAGGCATCCCTGAGATCAAGAGCTCTGTAGATAAAATGTATCTACGCATTGGTAATGAGTACACCCGGAACAGTGAGTACCGATTCATCGCCAACCTGCTTGCCGTAACCCGCAAGTCTGGTGAGATCATCAATGATTTAGGTATTGTTAACTTTGATCTAGATAGAATCTTTGATGTAGTGGGTAAAGACTTCATTGATATTATCAATGGCAAAGCCAAGGACGATTTAGATAATCGATCAGATGTGCTCGGTGATTTCATCAATAAGAACATCGCTAACATTCTTGTAATCAAAGATGGCAAGGTATCCACTGAGCCACGCAATGCGCTATACATCCGAGCCGAGGTAGATGAGAACTTGATTTGGGTATCATCCTCTGCCATCAAGGACTATCTGCGCGATATCAAGCTTGGGCCCAAAGAGTTTGAGATGCGCTTAGAGCAGTCTGGTCTACTCAAGGGTAGATTCAAGAAGCAGATGGCGGCTGGCTGGCGCGACGCAGTGGGTTCGCACAACGTGCAAGCCTACAAGATTGAAATGGACATATCCTATTTATTCAATGAAAAAGAAACTGACGGAATCGCAACCGTTTGACGAGCCGACCTGGATATTTCCATATACAGGCATGGAGATCGGGGATAGCTTCTTCATTCCGACGATGCGCCCCGCTTACATGGCATATGTAATCGACACCACTGCTAAGAAGTCTGGCATCAGGTGTCGATGTTTTACTACAACCGAGAAGAATGTTCTTGGTGTCAGAGCATGGAGAGTGACTTAGGGTTTGATTCCTGAGATAGCTTCAAAGTTATTTAGAAGCTGGCGCTTGACCACGTTCTCCATCTTCACAACTTCATCAAGCTTTTCTTTGCGCTCATTGATTGTCAACTCCCTGTTTACACGGAGTTTGTTTGACTCTGCGCGTAGTTGCCGCAATGTTCCATTAACTTGTGCGTTGTAATACTCAACAAGATAAAAGTTTTGTGGATTTTCTTCCATGTATTTAGCAAGCATTTCGGGTTTATCTTTAATAGAATTTATGCGTTTATCAATTTGTTTTATTTCATTTTCTACTTTGCTAAATTCGCGGGCATCTACATTAGATTTACCTCCAATGAAACTATCTAAAAATATAGTATCATTCTTTAAGTCAATTTGTTTTTGGCCTGTAAGCGTAAGCCCTAAATTAGACGCGCCAGTCATAGTCTTTGCCATGCCATCAAAATAACTATTGGCAAAGAAATACATGGTATTTGGACTCCAATCTACCTCACCATTTGTTGCGTTAAAGAGTGTACGAGCCGCGTATTTGTAAAGTTCTGGGATATTATCGCCGCCTGTATATGCATCGCCGTATCTTGTTTGGCGATTATTATATATTTCTTGGCCTAATCCATTTAGGTTCATTGTGTATTCAAAGAATGGACGGATTAAAGAAGGAGTCACGGAATCCATTGCCCATGCAGGGAAATTATCTGTTGGGCTTATTTTTGAAGTTGGGATAGGTAAGAATGCATCTGTCCCAATATTAACAATATTAGATAACCCGTCAGCCCATGACGCACGACCAGCGAACATTGAAGCTATTTGCGCACCAACAGCAGCAAAAGCGCCTAATCCAAAGCCCCAAGGAATCTGAATAATAATATCTGTTCCAGGAATAGGAAAACGCATATACCTAGTCCAACGAGCCATGTCATCGGTTAATACTTTATTGCGACCTTGATCATCATCTCCTGACATCATCATAGCCATCATGTAAACACCAACGCCCATACCTACTAATGAAGTAGCCATAACACGAGCATGTTTTTGGCGGTCTTTTAATTTAACCAAAGCATTTTTTATTTCTTCATCTGTCCATTTTTCAGCTTTTTTCTGTTCAGTAAATTCTTTTTCATTTATTTTTTGGAAAGCAGGGGCAAGGGCCTCAATAGCACGCACTGCGCCTGTAGCCGCTGGCCTGAAGAACATAAACAATGCGCCACCTTGCTTACCCCAACGTCCAACCTGTTCAAAGTTGGCTAGGTTTTTTGTCTTTTCTACAGCGTGTGATTTAGCATCTGCCTCTGCTGCGGCAGGATCCATATTTTTGGCTAAATTTTCTCTATAGAATTCATTCTTTAAAAACCTATAAGACGCAACACGACTGGACAATTCAAACATATCATTATAAACATCAAGGAATTTATCTATTTGATCTTTGGTCTTTAAGATACCAGAACGCCCAACCTCTTTAATAAGCTGGTCTAGCGCGCCTCTTACAGCTATACCTTGTAAATAAGACACTTTACCGCCCATTTGAACGTATTCATCTAAGTCACGATAATAGCGTTCTTTATCTGTTAATTGACTGTATGGTTTATCCCCACCTGCAAGACGTTTAATTTCATCAAATTTACTATTTGCATATAATTGAGAATACCTTAACGACTTACCAAGGCCGCCACTAGCAACATCACCTGCTAAGAATGAAAGTAATTTACCTGCACGAGCTGGACCTAACTCAGCACCAATTGTAAATGCATTTGTAAATGTATCAGTTACAAAGTTTTTAGGCGCAAACGAAGGGTTATAACGTGTGTGAGTTTGTCCTAAACCGCTAGTTAAATTGTTAATAAAATCTAAAATAGGTGAGCTTTCTCTGTATGTACGGCGCAAAGACTCCATTTGATTTTTATCCGTTATTTCAACGATATAAATAGAACCATCCTTGTCGTAATGCAGGATATCATTTTGCCCAAGCATTTCTTGAATTTTTACTCCGCCTCTAAATCTTTCATCAAAAGATACTTTTGCTTTTATATTCCCTTGTAACACTCTGCGCGCTGGGTTAACAGCGTTCATTATAGACAAAGTTAAATCTCTACGACCTGCTCGCATAGCGGCAGTTGCAATGTCCGCACGAGTTTGTAGTATTGGGTTTTCAGATTCTGATATACGGCCTTCCATACGGTTTTCTACCTTTTGGTGTTCGCCGCCTATTTTTACAGAATCAAAATTTAAATCTTCCGCAGCTTGTGTAATCTTGCCTGGCTTTCCTTTAAATGGTACATAGTGTTTAAAGTTATAGTAGTCAATTAAATCTGATACAGGCTCTGATTCATAACCAGCCATTTGGTTAAGTTTTCTAGTTTCTTTTTGTACTTTATCCAAAGCAGCTAACACTGCATCAATTTCTGGCATCAACTCAGGTTTAACATACGCTCTTCTAAGTATTCCAATTTCTCTTGGATCTCTTCCAGCAATCACATTATATTGCAAGCTACTAATATCAAAGTCCGATGCTTGTGTAGGTTTATACTCTACTTCTCCGCGTTTCTTTTGCACTAGTATTTCTTTTGCTCTGAACGGAGAATTAACATCATTTTGAACGCTATCAATTATTTTGCGCATCCCGTTATGTAATTCTTCAACTGATGCACCAAGTTTTTTTCTTTCAGCTGGATTAGCAATTAAACGCGCAGCTTCATCCCTAAATGCATAAGCAGTATATTTTTTACCATAAAATTCTATTAATGTTTTAGACGCATCAAGTGGGACTTTATTTGTATAAATTTCTAAGCGACGCTCTGGCTCATGCATCACTTCAGAAATAATGTGTAAATCCTCTAAGGCTTTTACAACATCTTTACCCACTTTGTTTGCATAATTAAGCACTGCGTTATCAAGATTTTCTACCAAATGTTTTGCGTTTCTATTGAATAGATCAACAGCCATACCTGATGAACGTGTCAATTGGTTATTTACATCATTTAATTTGTCAGAAATACGATCCAATATACCTCTAAGCGCGGCTTTATCTTCGGCAACTTTTATGTAAATCCTATCGTTCTGTATAAGTTCAGTCATTTTATGGGCTGCTGACTTTGTAAGAATATTTCTTATAAATGTTTTACCAGCGCTGGGCTTTATCTCAACTTGTTTAGCTGCATTTTTAACAATCTCTTCTGGAGTATCAGGTACTTTTTCAGCCTGTTTGGTCTCCATACCAAGAGGCTCCATCTCAATGCCACCTTTGGGTGGAGGCGCAATGATATCTTCAAATGATCTAAATGCTTCAGCGGCAAAGTTAGACTGATCATCTATGATGCCAAGCGCTTGGGCAATTGATCTGATGAAGTCTGTGAAGAAGTTTGTTTTAATGTTAAAGATAGAGTTTTCTTTAGCGATGGGTATTTGCTTTAACTCATCAACAAAAGGCTCATCGTTCATGGCATGGGCTACAAACTCATACAAGTTCTTGTATGCTTCAGGATACTTGCCAGACAATCTTTTTCTTGACTCGTCCATCAAGTACTCAAGATGTATCACCGCCATCTCTTGTTTTTCGGTCAGCGGTAAATCATTCTCGTACGCATGGATTACTTTAACTGTAGCGGCATGGGTCATCTCATGCAAAAGAGTATCTGCATTCATGCCTTCCTTGACGGCGCGCACAGTGTCTGTCTTGGGGTCGTACTCAGCCAGCCTACCATCGAGGCGCGACACCAGTTGAAGTTTTGTTTTGAGCTTTGCTTTGCGCAGGAGCTGTGCCACGGCTTTATGGAATGGGTGTTTTCCAAAGCGCATAGCTTCAATCGCTTGCGTCATCGTAGCCACGTTCTGTGGCAAAGGTTTAGTTTCAGGCTTTTCCCTGCCGTGTATTTGGTCTGCCAGTTGCCCAGCCGCAATGTCTTGCTCATTGCCGTTGTTGTTAGGCGTGGCATCAAAGAACGCTTGCTTTTGTTCAGGAGTCAGCTTATCAAACTCAGGTATGGGGCGGTCAGGATTATTCTTGTTATGTTCTTCCCTTGTAGCCTCATAATCTTCGATCTGATCTTGAGTATGCTCAACTACTGGTTCTGGGGTTGGTTGTTCTTGCGGTCCTTCTTCTTTTGTTTGGACGGCTTCAGGGGTCTCAGTGCCACTAGGCTCTCCTTCAGTAAATGATTCTTTAAGCTGTTCGGATGTCATCTCCGACAGTTTTTTTGGTTTAGGTTCAGTTATTTGTTCATCTTTAGGTACAACACCTAATTTTTTACCTGCTTCAAATATCTTAACTTTATCTTCTGAGCTAATAGATGGGTCTTCTGCAATAGAACGTCTAAAATCAGCATTACCTAAATCCGCAGGAATAAAAGGCCAGTCTTCATTCCAACCAGCTTTTTTCTGTTCTTCTCTGGCTAATTGGTTAACAATTCCAGGTTTAGGTTCTTTTAATGCAGTCGGTTGTTCCGCTTCTCTTGGAGCAGCGCTTGGTACATTTTCTCCAGCAGAAACCACTCCTGGGGCTTCAGCTCCTCCAACTCCTCCGGCAGGGGCCACGTTTGTATCGGGTCCGACAGGTACTGAAACGCCTGCTCCAGTTGGTTCTGCGATAGGTTGAGTAACATCTTTGGCCTCTTCAAGTTTAGTTTCTAACTTCGCAATCTTCTCTTCTTTTTTCTTTTTGGAATGCTGATTTAAAGGCTCACCTTTGCTGGTGACGCCTTGAGTCAATTCTGCTTTCTGCTTCTCAATATCCTCTTTAAGTTTTTCAACTTCAGGACTAGCCGCAGCAGGTGCTGGTGTAGGTTCAGGTTGTGGTGGAAGCGTAGGCACTTTCTCGGGAGATTGAATCTGTGCTTCCTCTTGTTCTAAGATTCTAAATCCTGGTGTCTCACCTATAGGCGCTGCGGGTTGAGCTTCAGGTATAGGTGTAGTTGTTGGGCCCTGGTCTTGAGTTCTCAGTTTATCTAAGATTTGTTCTGATGGAGTAGCACCAGTAGACGGTGTGGTTACTGTAGGAGCAGCTTTGCCAAATGCTACATTTGTAGCAGCCGTAGCCACGCCACCGCCTAGACCACCTTTCAGCCCTGCATTGATAAATCTTTCAAAGTTTTCTTGGGTAAAGAAGTCTTTGTGCTGATCCACATAACGATCAGCCGCAGCGCTTGACATTTCCTGCAATGCTTCTGTGCCACCTTCAGTGACCAGACCTTCTAGCGCACCTTTACCCGCACGCTTATACCACGCACCTATGATACTTTCCTGTGGTATATTTGCGAGCTTGGCCTTGCGCAATAGGTTTAAGGGTGTTATGGCATCCAATATAGAGTTAAACCCACCGAACGCTAGAGCCGCACCTAGGTCTTCTTTGCCTGTGTCTTGATAGACGCTTTGGTAAACATCAGGTATGTTTTGAACAGCAGAGCCAGCCAATGCACCGACAGCCTCGTTTTTCAACGCAGTGCGCTTGGCAGCTTCAACACCAGCGGTAGTGGCT
>Ga0207957_1000151_pt1 | contig 16800 bp, 41 predicted proteins | sample CryBogCBH27Jun07_FD_184603 | JGI IMG/M metagenome (GOLD analysis project Ga0207957, IMG submission 184603) | Freshwater microbial communities from Crystal Bog, Wisconsin, USA - CBH27Jun07 (SPAdes) | ecosystem: Environmental > Aquatic > Freshwater > Lake | place: Crystal Bog, Wisconsin, USA...
CAATAATGTTTAATGATAATTTAAAACCGTCCATTAAAATTGCTGCGGTTCCTTGATCTTCTGTTTCAATCTCTTTTATAATATCTAGTATTTCTGTTAATTTATCAACAATAATCATTTTTTTACCTTTTCTTTAAAGTCGTGAAAAATAGGAGCATTTTCGTAATTTTCATATGTTGTGATGTTGCCTTCATTTGTAAAATAAGTTTTTAACTCCTTACGTTCGCCACAACCGTTACACATATCACAAAATAATTCGCAAATAGGAACCGTTATTTTCTTATTTATCCACTCTGCTCTAAGCAAATTCTTTGCATTCATTAACTTTGTATGATCACTTTCATCTAAAGTACTCCATGCTACTGATGTAATTAATCTACAAGGTTTAAATGTTTTAATTATTAGATTCATATCTTCAACTACATTATCAACGTTAAGTTTTTGAATTGTATATCTTATTCGAAACTTAATACCATTTTGGTTTAATTTAGTAAAAACTTCCAACATTTGTTTGGTTGAGTCTTTTCCGTTACGAAAGACCCGTTCTTTATTACCTATCCCATCAAAACTTATATCAATTGATAGTAATCCATTTTTGTAAAAAAAATTATTTTTAGTTTCATCTATGAATTTTTGGCTTAGGTATTTGATTCCGTTTGTTGATAAATTAAAATAAACGTTTGGTTTTTTACCAAATGCGTAATTCATTGCAAAACATACATTTTCCCATTCTAATGTAGCTTCTCCACCAAACAATACAAATAACGTTTGTCCTAGTGGATCTTCTCTTTTGATTATTTTATCAATGCTGTCGGCAATTTGTTCTCGTGTCATTATCTGGGGTGGACGCCCGGGTAGATCTTCATAACAATATGTACATGCTAAATTACATTTGTTAGTAAAGTATATAACATTAACGCCAGAACCTTTTATTGTTGGTAAAGTTGTTTCATCACCAACGTAAAACTCACTTTGTATTGGATTCAATTTCCAATCCTCATTTCGTGTGAATTTTTATATCTATTTTCTTTAGGTCTAGCTTTTGCACTTTTAATAATGTATGACATATTTTCTAAAAATCTTACATAATCATAAGAATACTCGTATAAATGGCCTGCTTCGTTATAATGCACATATTGATTATCAACTTTTGCCTTTCCTTTACGGGCATCTTCAATTTGTTCAGCAAGTTCGTTAACAGTAAGGACTCGATCGCTTGCATGTTTAACAGGTTGCATTTCGACTTTAACAGGGATTGCAACAATACTTTTAAATGTTCTTTTTAGTTCCGACATTCAACACCTTCATTTTCAACGCCAACGCTTTCAATATAATGCAATATTAGATCTTGAAATACAGGAATATCTCTACATTCTTCGACTACCCGCATTGCACATTCGTAATATATATGAAATAATTCACATATGCTATCTAATGGTTTATTATCGTTTGTTACTTGTGAATATGTGCAGCCTGCATTACAAACTTGCTTTAGATCGCAAGGTTGGCATTTATCAAAATTCTTTGGATTAAATTGATCTTGATAATATTGAAAATTATATTGATCATCCATTTTCATAATCTTTTTACTTGCAAATCTAGCACAAGGATAAAACTCTCCAGAACTCATTAATACACCTCCATGCGTTCCTGCAAAACAACCAAAAGGTCGTTTACCTTTAACTAATCCATATAGTGTGTCTAAAATAGCAAGACGCAAAAATCCAACACTGCACGGTATACCCGATTTTAATTGTTTAATCCAAAAATCAGTAAGTCTATTACATTCACTATAAAAACTTTGTATGTCAGCTGCGGTCCAAACATCGTCACGTACGATACTAAAGTCTGGATGTTCAATTCCCCAATCTAATAAGAATTGAAAGTTTTCGACCATATCTTTAGTATTACCTGGCCATATCATTACTTTGCAACCATTGGTTAGTTTAGTAATTAAATCCTTTTTATACATATACATATCAAGTATACCATTAAACAACTCTCCTGTTTCAGGATTGGTATTTTCAAGTAACGGTAATAATGGACGAGATTCATTTGAACTCATTCCATCAAATGACCAACTTATACCTACTCCGTTTGAGGTAAGAAAATTAGCTTTTTCTTCATCAATCATGGTAAGATTAGTAATGATATTAATACCTTTACACTTTGGATCTGCAATAAGTATAGGAACAGCATGTTTTATTAAATCAAAATTTAACAACGGTTCTCCACCAAAAAAACTAACATGATACTCAGTATCTCCTGATCTTGTCATTAACTTATATAGTTCTGGTAGAGCATTATCAAATACTTCTGTAGTCATCCATGTTGGCCGATTGGCAACATAGCAATACGGGCATCCAAGGTTACACTTTTCTGTAACTGATACTTCTAAAGTGAACATTGTTCCGCCTTTATAACATTTGTTGGACGTTTATAACTTTTAAGAGCTGTACGTAATGCGTGATGTACTATTTCATTTGATTTAAACACTTTACATACTTGCCAATTTGCAGTATGATCGCTCCACTTTTCTAAATATGTTTCTTTCTCTGACTTTTCATATGTTGCAGCATTACACTTCATACAGAATTGACTATCACAGTTTATACAATCTAATGGTTGATTTTTAAGTGCATCACTGTACATTTCTGTCTTTTCTTTTATTAGTGCATCAATATCTGGTGCTTTAAGAATATTTCCCATAACATGTGCATGTGATTCTTTATACATACATCCATGACATGGACTAATATCACCATTCAAGTCTACTGATATATAATTAATACCACTTGCACATAATGCTCTCGATTGCATAAACCAACCAAACTTTTCAGGTGGTAATTTATTTACATAGATATATTTTGCAATCTTTGCAAGACCAACTTTTAATATTTCTAAACGTGGAATAAACTCTTCTTCGGTTAAATGACTATACATATCCGGGGTAGGAAAGTAGTTTTCATCTAAATTAATAACATCTAAAAATGCTTCATATATTAAATGAAAGTGTTCTGCCGTTAATACTGATTTTAGTTTAACTGATAATCCTGCCTCTTTTGCTGCAAGATAATTTAATTTAACTAATGCACTTGATGGATTACCTGCTTTATCAATACGGGTTATATCATTTACCGGTTTCCCATCATATGAAACTTGTATCTTTAATCGATTTGGCATTGCTTCATTAAATCGCACTAATTCTTTTAGATATTTTTTAAGATAAACCCCGTTAGTATAAAAGAAAAAACTATAGTTGGTATTATCTTTATATTTTTCCATAACGCCTCGGCAGAACTCCCAATTTACAAAAGGTTCGCCACCCCAGAAGTATATATCTCGTTTTGGATCGTTGATCTTAGACATAAATTCTTCAATGTTATCTAACGTTACCTCTGTATTTTCTTCATATGCTGTACTGAGTCCGCATTCAAATCCTTCTGAACAATATGTACAAGCAAGGTTACAAGTACTTGTAACATTTAGATCAATTACCATTTTTCATTTCCTCTATATGTGTTATTTAACTTAAGTACAGTCTCTAGTAAAAGAATATCATATTCTTTTACCAATGCCTGTGTATCTTTAGGTAAACATGGCCCTCCGAATCCTCTTTTTCCATCCGGACCCGGAACTTGAAAATGATGTGATCCCATCCAGGGTTGTGATTTAAATATAGGAACTAAATTATTATATTCAATTCCAAGGTCATTTGCAATGTCATATATTGAATTTAGATATGTTATCTTTAATGCATAAAATGCATTCATTGAATATTTTGCCAATGATGCAGTTTTTATATCTGTAAGAAATACGTTTGATGTATCAACTATTGAATATTTTTTATAAAGATCTAATAATTCTTGTGCTCTATCTCCGCCAATTAAAACAAATGGAGGATTAACAAAATCAGTATTAGCAGTTGCACGACTTAAAAATTCAGGATTGTAAACAATATCAAAATTTAATAGATATTTTGGAAGTATTGTAGATTTTATTACAACAAGTCCGATATAGTTAAATGATTTAATTTCTAAAAGTATGTTTTTTAATAAGCTATAATTTGTATTATCTGTAGGGGTAGGAACACAGACAAATATTGCTTCCGGGTTTGATCTACAAATGTCATTAATGGTTATATTATTATATTTTGGATCAGAATATATTACTTGTGTTTTTGAAAACCCGTAATTGACTGCTTTTCCTACTATTCCGTACCCGATGATTCCGATCATTTATTACCTTTGATCTAAGTTATAAGTTATAATTAAGTTTAGATTATAACATAATAAGAAAGGTTAATATTTTAAAATTAAATATTATATTTTCGTTATTATGTGCAGTTTTAATATACTTGATAATAACACAAAAAATTAAAGATGTCAACTATATTAATAATCTGGAAGAGGTCCACCATATTTTTTTCCTTTAATTTTTTTGCCTTTTATATAGTTACCATGGCCGTCGGTATGTCCTTTGCCTTTACTGGTATGCGCTCTAAGACCCTGTGATACACAACTTGAGTAATCACTTCTGCCTAAACGTCTACCTGAATTACAAAGGGATGCAGGTGCTTTTCTTTCTGTAATAAATTCATATGCTCTCATATCAATATTTATCATAATGAACAGTTGACAGCTAAATAAAAATGTTATACAATTAAGTTTTAGAAAAATGTTTCGAAAGAAACTAAGATTGTTGGATTGAGGGATATTATCAATCCTGCGGGTCTTGGCCAATGTAGAAACCCAAAAGTTGGGAAGCCATACTCGCCTACGCTATAACATGTGACAGATGTGTAGCTGATGGAGAAAACGCCAGTGACAATGGGTTAGCAACCTTGGTAGTTATCTCCCTTAATGTAATGCATTGCTTGTTAGAATGCACCAAGTGAAAGGAGAAAAAATGAAAAATTCACTTATTTTACCCATTATTTTATTGGGTATATTATTATCATCAAATATAGACGCAAAAGAACGTCAAAAAACTGTTTACAGTAAACAAGTTGTTTTAAAAAAACAAACGATTACACATAATCATAAAACAATTGAAGGTATAGCCAGTTGGTATGGATATGAATCAGTTAGAGGAAATAGATATCATCGGCCTATAACCGCCAATGGAGATATCTTTAATCCACATAAATTAACAGCGGCACATAAAAAATTACCATTTGGAACAAGAGTAAAGGTTACTAATTTAAAAAATAACCAATCAGTTGTTGTAATAGTAAATGATCGAGGCCCATATGTTAGGCATCGGATTATTGATTTATCAAAACATGCTGCACAATCAATTGGAATAACCGGAACTGAAAAAGTTTCACTTAAAATTTTATCAGATGCATAGTATAAAAATTCAAGATTATGACAATTTAATGGATCTAATGATGAAAGAAATTCATACATTTGATACACAAGAAGAATTTCTACATAATCTTGGATATAAATCAGCTACGTGGATTGAAGGCACATTTAATTTTGCTTTCAATTTGCATGATTACACTATGTTTTTATTAAGATGGGCACACAACAATAGATAACAAATATGCATAAAATACAAAAAATACGCGGACACCTTAAGATGTTAGAATTTCAACAACTTAAATTAGAACGGTTTCTTAAAGAAGAAATAGAAACTCCTATGGTATCAAGCCCAAATCGTAAAGCAGATATTGAACGAGCTCTTAAACGAGTAAACGAACAAATTGCATTATGGAAACATAAACTTGAATTATTTGAAAACTTGCCAATTAAGATTCCTAGTCGTGGATCAGTACTTGATAACGATCCAGGTAGACCACTTATAGGCTAACAATGATCAAACAAGATTTTAAATGGCAAAAGTTTTTACTTTTAAACCAAAAAAGACATTTAGGTCTATTTAATCCAATTAATGATGATACATTTGATACTGGTTTTGCAAAAGTAACCGATGCAATGCAGGAAAAATATCCAGGTAAGTATGTACTTGGATTCAAATATGATATAGACAGCGGATTACTGTATTTGATTCCAAAATTTGAAGATCCAAAAGAAGAAACTTTTTGGAAACTAAAATTTAGTTATGAATAGTATAAGCCAAACTTTTTCAACTCATCTTCTGTTAGATTATTTTTTGCACGATTTGCACGACATGAGATGATTTGAATATTATCTATTGTATATCCTTTAGACGAATCAATACGATCAAAACTAAAATTATTGTCTAATGCTGAACCTTTATTCCATTTTAATGGAATGTTTAGTATTGGACAAGTGATCGGAAAATCTATTAAATAAAAATCTAAAACAGTCATTTCAAAAGGAATATTCCTTTTCTTTGCACTTTGTTTTATCCTGTTATATAACTCTCTTGGTTCTGGAGCTACCATTCTTTCATTCATTTTTCTTGACTCTTTTTAAAAATTTCTATATAATTGATATTTATAAGTTATAGATTGAGATGGTTATAATTAATTTTTGATTGACAAAACCAAACAATAATGTTATACTATCATTTTACAGTATAAATTTTAAAAGGTTAACTATGAACGAATATAGAATTAAACATTTTTATTCAACTTTCTATGAAAAAGAACTATATATGCCGCAAATAAAAAGGTGGTGGGGTTGGCAAGATTTATTTGAGTTCAGTAATCAAGCAACGTATTCTGAAGAAAGCGCATTATCATATATTAAAAGATATGAACGTGTATGGCAAGAGACTAAAGCACGGAAAGAAGAACAAGCAAAACTAAAAAAATCAATTAAAACTTCAATAATCAAAGTTAATACTAAACTATAAGGAAACAGTATGAAAAGATATAAAAAAGCTATTGGTATAATGATACCGTCACTTGATGGCGATTGGGTTACATTTGAAGACCATCAATTTGAAGTAGAAGATATGGACAAAGAAATTTGTAGACTTTATGAAGAGAAGTTAAGTGTTAGTGAGGCATTAGCAACTCAAACGGTTAAATTAGAAGAAAACACTGCATTATTACGTAGAATAATAGAGTGTTGTCCGCCAGACTTTTTAAAAAAGCAATGTGATTTGCTTTTAGATATCGTCAACTCAAACTCTATTTAATCCCTTTAATTTAATTTGGAAATATACATGAATAGACGATCTAAAAACCAATCATTATCAATAAAAGAATTATTATCAACAATTTCAATTTTTAATTCAATTAAAACTTATTTTTCAAAACATAAACTTGCAAAACAATGGGGTTATCGTAATCTTTATCACGGTGATGTTTTTTTAGAAACGTTAGAAGTTGAATCAATTGTATTTCAACAAAATATGTTCATTGAAAATACAAAATTGATATATGACAAGTTAATTAGATTAGGGTTTGAAGAACAGCATATTTTTCCTGATTCTGAGCTGTACCATCCTTTTTGTTCTACCTATTATCATGCAAGGCATAACCTAGCTGTTAGTTTATTTCCAACAAAATTTAAAGAACATATTAATACTGCTCAATTAATCTCAACAAAGACCACAGCCGATATTCAATCAGGACTTGCTATATTTCTCAATACACTGAATGTATTGGTTACAAAAGTATGATTGCCCATCGAATTAAAATAATAAGTTCAAAATTAGAAACTTATTGGTATTTTAATAAAATTGGCGAAATCTATTGGGCAGAGTTAAATGATTCCAAAAATGGTTATCAAATAGTTATTCAAGATGCAGATATTATTAATAATAGAAGTCTTGAACTATCTAAAGAATTAATTGATGATATTGATCTAGATAATCCTGATATTAGTTTTTTCGTAATTAATGAAGGCATTAATGATAATACAATAAAAAGTGTAGCAATTGAAGATGCAGAAGTATTAGGTATTGCAGAAATTACACTTGAAACAGTAACTAGAGTTAAAGTTATTAAAGATGTGAGTGATGAAAAATGAACATAGCACAAGATTTATTAGAACGAGCTCTTGCATCTCTAATTGAAGCTCATACAGTTAAAGAACATAAACAAGATGATAAAAAACGTGCTGATCTTATACTAGAAATACAACAGTATCTTATAGAATTTTTATAGTTCATATTAATAAATAATAAGTGTGGTATTGTATAAGGCTGCACTTAATTTAAGGAATTATAAAGGAAAAATATGAGAGCACACGAGATACAACCAAAAAAACTTGTTGTGTTTGATATTGACGACACATTAATCAGTACTCAAACACAAGTTCATGTTGTACAAAATGGCAAAGTAATTAATAGTCTAAATAGTCATGATTTTACTCACTATAAACTTAATCCAGGTGAGGAATTTGATTTTGGTGATTTTAGAAATGCATATGATTTCTTTCATAAGAGTAGACCAATTATTCCTATGATGAATCAACTTAAACAAGATATCAACACCGGTAATAAAGTTGTAATGGTTACTGCTCGTGCTGATTTTGATGACAAAGAACTATTTTTAGATACTTTTCGTAAGTATGGTGTAAATATGGCAAAAGTACATGTTTATCGTGCTGGTAATATGTCTGGTAAAATTCAAACCGAAGAAAAGAAAAAAATTATTATACGTAATTTACTCAATCAAGGATCATTTACAAAAGCAATTATGTATGATGATGCAATTCCTAACTTACATTCTTTTATAGAACTAAAAAAAGAATATCCCCAAACTAAATTTTATGCCTGGCATGTTAGTAAAGAAGGCGTAGCTTCAGAATATCAAAGAACCAACGAAAACTTCCTCTTTATATAATTTGGTTATTTTGATGCAATTTCTCTTGACTTAAATCTTGACAAAACCATAATATGAAAGTATAATATACACATATTAACAACTGTTACAAAGTGAGGTTACAGTGATAGATTGGAAATCTCTAAAATTTAATTTTAAAAAAGAAAAATCTACTAAAGTTGTATCTTCTAATGGGAGAGAGGAATGGCGGTTAGATGGCAAATTACATCGAGAAAATGGTCCAGCGGTGCTCTTGTCAAATGGAACTAAAGAATGGTATTTAAATGGCCAATTACATAGAACAGATGGTCCTGCTGTTGAATATCCAAATGGTCGTAAACAATGGTATTTAAATGGTCGATTACACAGAACAGATGGCCCAGCTCGTATATGGTATGATGGTTATCAAGAATGGTGGTTAAATGGAAAATTACATAGAGAAGATGGTCCGGCAGTAGAATATCCTGCTGGTCCTGCTGGAGGAGCTAACGTATGGTATTTAAATGGCCTACTACATAGGGAAAATGGCCCAGCAATTGAATACTTAGATGGATCTCAAGAATGGTATTTAAACGGCATCCAATATACAGAAGCAGAATTTGCTATGATTCAATTTACAAAAGGAATCAATATCTATGTCTAACCCGATACTAACTGAATACCCAGATGGAACTAAAGAATGGTATCTAAATGGTCAATTACATCAAACAGATGGTCCTGCGGTTGAATACCCAGATGGAACCAAATACTGGTATTTAAATGGCCAATTACATCGACTAGATGGCCCTGCTGTTGAATACCCAGATGGAACCAAATACTGGTATTTAAATGGCCAAAGTCACCGAACAGATGGCCCAGCAATTGAAAGTAATGGATATAAAGAATGGCAGTTAAATGGACTACGACATCGAATAGATGGACCAGCAATTGAAGGTACAGATGGATATAACGAATGGTATTTAAATGGCCAAAAACATAGAACTGATGGCCCTGCTATTATTTTCTCAGAAGGCCATACAGCATATTATCTAAATAACAAACAATATACAGAAGCAGAATTTGCTATGATTCAATTTACAAAAGGAATCAATATCTATGTCTGAACAAACCCTGATAACAAATGCAGATGGAACTAAAGAATGGTATCTAAATGGTCAATTACATCAAACAGATGGTCCTGCGGTTGAATACCCAGATGGATCTAAATTATGGTATATAAATGGTCAATTACACAGAACAGATGGTCCTGCGGTTGAATACCCATATGGAGCTAAAGTATGGTATCTAAATGGCCAAAAACATAGAACAGATGGCCCTGCTATTATTTTCTCAGATGGCCATACAGCATATTATCTAAATAACAAACAATATACCAAAGATGAATATGTTATGATACAATTTTTAAAAGGTATCAATATTGAATAACATGAAGACGTTTAAGATAATTAATTTTCCAAAATTTGCAATATGGAGCGTAAAAGACCGCCCATTCTCAAATTGGAATGATCTATTGTCTGAATGTGGGTATAAATCTGCTAGGGTAAAGAATGGTTGCATTACTATATCAGACGAAGAATATATTATGTTTGTATTGAGGTGGTCATGATACGACATCAAATTCATTTTCTATCTCCTATTATTTTATATGACCCAGCTATTTTTTCATATTATATCACATCTGATGTTCACAATTGGTTAACCCTAAACATCAAAGGTACCTGGAATTTAAGTCACACTAGTGATATATGGTTTATAGATTTTGAGAAAGAAGAAGATTATACTTGGTTCTTATTGAGGTGGTCATGACAGAAGAACGTTGTTCAATTTTATTAACAGGCAAGTGGAGTACTTCTCCAGAATATTGGAGAAATTTTATCAGGTCATTTAATTTTAACGATGATGCATCTGAGGACCATAGGATTATGGAAATAAGTAATGGGTTATTAAAATATAACGCATATCACGCAGTAAAAAATCTTAAACAATATTCTTTTACTGTTCCGTCTACTATTGTTTTTAAAACATTGGCAGATAAAACTTTGTTTATATTAAAGTGGTCATAGTATGATAACAAAAACAAAAATCCCAGGATGGAATAACTATCCTATATACCGTACAGATATATATTCCGAATATAGACAAGTATTAGACTGGATGTATCGTAACAAGTGCGACCCTTACGTGATTAGAACCGGCGGTTATTGTTATGCATTTCAAGTTCGAAATAACCACACATGGTTTATATTAAAATGGACATAAATGATTATACAGTTGTCATCTCAGCATGGTACGAAGACTCGCCAATATATTGGAAGAACTTTATAAGTGAGTTGTGCGGTCAGAGAGAAATTGAGGTCAATTTAAAAAAGTATAATGCCGTTATACAATTTATTGATAATGATTGGCTTGGTAATGACTCTATTTTAGTATTTGATACTCCAGCAGATAAAACTTTGTTTATATTAAAGTGGTCATGAAAATTGTAGAAAACCATAATAATGCATTTCCATATAAAATATGTTTTATTAAATGGTATACCAGGCAGGATCTTGATAAAATGGAGTTGTGGTGTGCGGAGACATTTGGCGAAGCATGTGGACATTTCATGCCAGGTGCTAAATGGGCATATGCCCATAACACTACTTTCAGCTTTTGTAATTTAGCAGATGCAACTTGGTTCTTGTTAAAGTGGTGTTAATTAATGGATAAGGACTTGAAAAAATCAATCCCTATTTCTCATATTTTACCAAAACCTCTTGACAAAACCTTTATTAATTAGTACAATAGACACATAATTTAAAACAACCTGGAGCAAGACAATGAGTTCACATAACATAGACAAATATATTAGGATTACATATACCATACCTTTATATTCAAGTAACGGAAACTTTATAGCCTATGTAACAGATTCAAAAGAGTGTAAAACTGCACATCACGCCGCAAAATGGTACGCACAACAATGGTCTAATAAGAGATGGGCACATTTGCCATATAATCCTGATGACGGAAAACAAGCTGTCGTTGAACGCAGAGTTAAAAAGATTTTTAAACAATACTTACCATAACATCAACATATTAATTTATTTTACATGAATATTTCTTTCCCAACATTAGTCAAACTATGTAAATTTATTGATCCAACTACATGTGATGGATTTTCAATTGATTACTCCAAAATAGAAAAAATTTATAAATTTCAAGCAAAACTAACAATGCCAAGGTCAATTCAATATTATAACCTTGAATTTGAGACCCCGCAAGATGAGACATTTTTTCTTTTAAAGTTTAGTAATATACTTGACAAAAAACTAATACAATAGTATAATATTATTGTTAAAACTAAAATGGATTAAAAATGACTAATGAAGAAACTGCTATAAAACAACATCTAAGTAAACCAAGACCAGAATCATTTGGGTGCGGGTGTGTAGGTCCTCGTAATGGAGAACCTTTTTGTTCTTGTGCTATGCAATGGTGTGAAACAGTAAATGATATATGGTATAAAATTACTGAAGAAAGAAATTCAACAGGTATTGAATTGAAAGCAACTAGAGTTGATAGGATATAAACTATGAAAGAAAACATTAACAAACATAGTGAGGTTGACAAATGTTTCTTTACTTAAAAGTTCTGTGTTTAACACTACTAATTATTTCATCACTTTTTGCATTATTACTATTAATATCACTATTAATAATATTTTATCCAATACCAAGTGTGTTAATTATGTATTTTATTATGGTATATGCATTAGTATATGATTATGTTTCCACACACGAAAAACTTAATAACCAATATCAAACATTTAAAAATAAATGGAAAGAAGATGATTCCAACATATCTAAAAACATTTGATTCTCCGGTATTAACCAAATTAATAGACTTAACAAAAGACTGGATAAAGTTAAAAAGTATTGATCTCACTTATGATGAATTTGAAGAGTTAGATTCTATTTTTAAAGATCCGGATTATAACAAAAGAGATAGGTTTGAAATTTGTTCATCAAACCTTTATTTTAATAAAGTTTTAATTACAATTAATGGTCAAAATGGGATAAGTTATATTGAATCAAAATATCCAATTGATTTAAAAAAACCATGGTACAAAAAACTTTAATGGGTGATGTTAGAATATTATAGTGTTAAATTAAACAAAAAAATATCAAATGAAATAATAACATGGTTAAAAGAAAATTGTAAAGATCATTATTTTATTGTATTTGCAACAATTTATTTTAAAAACGAAAAAGATCACTTTATGTTTTTATTGAGATTTTCATGAGTTACCAAATCAAATACTGCGATATTCCATATAAGGCACTTGATAAGTTATGCGAATATGTATGTTCTATTCAATATCAATTTCCTTTGTTGTTACTATGGGAAATACGTTCACTTGTACTTAAACAATTTAATTGTACAAGAGAAATTGATAAAGAAGATATAATATATTACATCTTTGATAGCTACGCTGACTATATAATGTTCTTATTAAGATTCTCATAACTTTTTGTAATTTAATTTTATAAATTTAACTAGATGACATATTTACATGGCTATAGAATTTAGATTATTTGACGCATTGATTGAAACCAAATATGGAGTTTCTGTTTATGATACCGTGGGATCACATGATGATAAACGTAGATGGTGTAAAGAAACATTTGGTAACAATTATAACAGTTCATTTGGCCAATATTATTTTAAGACAGAAGCAGACCGTGCTTGGTTTTTATTGAGGTGGGCATGATGACATATAAAGTTAATGTTGATCTTAACCTCAACACTGTGTGGGGAGCTTATAAAAAATCATATGAGGCCTTCAAGCACCCATTAGGGCATAAGGCTGGTAAATCATTTTGGGATGCATACAAGGCTGAAAATAATGTTGAACTAGTTGATGGATATCTTGTTTTTAAAAGTGAAGCTCATTATACTTGGTTTTTATTGAGGTGGGCATGATTAGAATTAGGTGGGTTGCATTACCGAAATCTGTACGAGACAACTTAGATAATGCTACTAGACATTTTAAGGTTGATATAAAAACTTGGCTTTGCAATTTTAATGAAGTATTGGACCCATTTAACGCAACCTTTGACAATATGGATTTTGCTATTGACTTTGAGAATGAAGCAATGTATACTTGGTTTATTTTGAGGTGGTCATGAAGTATGAACTTATAGATAGAACTTTAAATCCATTACGAAATATCTTTTGGCATTTGGTACCGGGGATAACGGTATCGTGGGCATTATCCGATAACCTAGTGTATGCATCATTACATTATATTGATTCTTCGTTTGAAGAAAAATTAGGGGCATGGTTGACTGAGAATGTAGGTAAACAAGGAAGGCATTGGGATTGGAGATGGAAAATCATTTTCAATAATGTTAATTATCGCCCTTTATATAGTTATAAAATATCGGTTAAGATTATTAAATCTAGACAACACATATCGTCGATGTTATTATTAAGGTGGGCATAAACAAAAATAATGGTTGACATGTGGTAAAATCAATTGTATACTATACACATACACAATGAAAGAATATACAGTAAAAGTATATAATAACAGAACTGAGTATCGATACAACGGATTATTGCATAGAGTTGATGGTCCGGCCATTGAATATGATACTGGAGCAACCGAATGGTGGTTGAACGATAAACAATATACTGAAGAAAAATATAGTCTTTTATTAAAGGATAAAGAATGATCAAAATTTTACAATTCTTACTACACGGTTGCTGGCACAACTGGGAACACTATAAAACCGGATTGCTAACTAGTGAAGGTACACCTAAGGGAAATTACTATATCTATAAATGTTCTAAATGTGATAGAATAGAAGAACGCAACAAAACATTTTAAAAAAAATATAATAACTTTACTTGATGATTAGATTGACAAAATCATTTAATAGCAGTATACACCACACTTACTTGTTATAGAATACCAGAGAGATAAAAAATGAAAATACTGTATAAAGGTAAAGATGGCGGTAATCTTTCAACCGTTACTGGATATTGGTTAATTGAATGTAAGAGTTTATTTTCAATAGTTCTCTTAAAATTTGAAGGTAATTCAAGACAAGCATATCATACTCATGCCTTTAGTTCAATATCTTGGTTATTAAAAGGACAATTAATAGAGGAGTTTTTAAATAATTCTAACACTAAGAATTATACTGCTAGTTGGCTACCTATTTTTACTGCTAAAGATAATTTTCACAAAGTATCTAGTAACGGAGTATCATGGGTGTTATCATTTAGAGGAAGATGGGATTCTAAATGGTTAGAAAATACATATCAAGAAGGGACTTATACCTTACAGAATGGTAGGATTAGAGAAGAGCAGATTAATAACAAATAACTGTTGACATTTGGTAAAACTAATAGTATAATATACACATACTAACAACTTAGAGTTAAACAATGAACGACATAGAAGATATTCAAACCGCAATGCAAGAACTTGATGATCGTAACTGGGCCAATGCACCAACAATAACAACAATTGATGGTTTTAAATGGATTCTAGGGCCAAAAGCTCCAGAAGACCTTGACTGGTATGATGCGGTAGAATGGTGCAAATCTGTTGGTGGCGAATTACCACCGAGAGAAGTATTATTAATGTGCTATTTAAATGAAGATATTAAAAAAGAGTTTACTGAGACCAACTACTGGACCAGTACGGAGTTTTCTGATACCAGCGCGTGGCTCCAGTACTTTGATATTGGCGACCAATACAGCGATAATAAGACGCTCGCGAGCTATGTTCGGGCAGTTAAGAGATTAGCCATTTAATCATTTTAGATTGCAAAACTTTACATATACCAAAGCCGGTAATATTCTTAGATATTCTTAGATATACCAGCACCTACTAACATATTTACACAGAGAACGTGATGACATATTATATTAAAAACGGTGACACCTATTCCACCAGTGCAGAAGCATCATTGGATATCCACAATCTACTGCCGGTTGGCAACTATACCATTGGTAAAGATCCATTTGATAATTTTTTCTTTCAAGTTGTAGATTCATTCACCTTACCGGGAAAAATGTACGGTGATAGCACCAGACATTGTGATCGTATCTTCAATACTTTTATGGATAGAGAAAGTGCAACTGGTGTATTACTAGCAGGTGAAAAAGGTTCAGGTAAAAGTTTATTAGCCAAACGACTTTCAATTACAGCAGCTGAACACAACATTCCAACTATTATCGTTAATATTCCGTGGACTGGCGATAAGTTCAATAACCTTATTCAAAGCATTCAACAACCATGTGTGATTATTTTTGACGAATTTGAAAAAGTATATGATGGCAACGACCAAGAAGCTGTCTTAACTTTGTTAGATGGTACCTTTCCCTCTAAGAAATTATTTGTGCTAACTTGTAATGATAAATGGCGTATTGATTCTAATATGCGTAATAGACCAGGTCGAATATTTTATCTTATCGATTTTAAAGGTTTGTCAGTTGAGTTCGTTAAAGAATATTGTGCTGATAATTTAAACAATAAAGAACATATTGACACATTATGTAAAGTATCAACCCTATATGATGAATTTAATTTTGATATGCTCAAAGCAGTTGTGGAAGATATGAATCGATATAATGAAAGTCCACAAGAAGCATTAGAGTTATTAAATGCCAAGCCAGAATATTGTGCCACTATAAATTTTGATATATCATTAACACTTGATGGTAAACTTGTGGCTAAAGACGATTTATATGCAAAAGAATGGGACGGAAATCCATTAGCAAGTCGTAAAAATATTGAATATGGAACCTTCGACAATGATGGCAACAGACAATGGGACAATTATGAACCATTTGAAAACAATGATTTGATCAATGTAAATGCAACTACTGGTGCATTCACATTTAAAAATAAAGATGGAAATGTTCTAATTTTATCTAAAAAACAAACACATAAACATACTTATTTTGACACGTTCTAAAATAAGATGAAAACATAGACAAGTTTTTATGGTTTGAAATATCAACATATGATGATATTAATTTTAGATAACAAATAACAAAACATGTTGGAGTTGAATTATGAATGATAAGAT
>Ga0207957_1000160_pt1 | contig 16240 bp, 25 predicted proteins | sample CryBogCBH27Jun07_FD_184603 | JGI IMG/M metagenome (GOLD analysis project Ga0207957, IMG submission 184603) | Freshwater microbial communities from Crystal Bog, Wisconsin, USA - CBH27Jun07 (SPAdes) | ecosystem: Environmental > Aquatic > Freshwater > Lake | place: Crystal Bog, Wisconsin, USA...
TGATATGCAAAACTGGATTTATGACAGACAACTAACTATGTTCACCACTATTACAGGTGAATTAAGCTTGTTGATGCTCATTGAGCAATATGAACTCAATGGAATTCATGTTATATCTGCTAATACAGATGGTGTTACTATTATGGTGAAGAAAGACCAATTAGAAACAATGAACACCATCAATAAATGGTGGATGGAATTAACTAAATATGAGCTAGAACGCACTGATTATCAGAAGATTATATTCTCAACTGTTAATGACTATCTAGCAATTAAAACTAATGGTGATGTTAAAAAGAAAGGTGATTTCCTTACAGACTTTGAATTACACAAGAACAAGAGTGCTAGGATTGTTCCTATGGCTTTGGAAAAGTATTATGTACATAACATTCCTATTGCTAGCACTATTACTTCTCATGATAATATTTTTGATTTCTGCCTCAGACAAAAAGCAAGCAAAGATTTCCACTATGAAGGAATAACAGACATTAGCAAGACAGTGTATAATAAGCTAATTAGGTATTATGTATCTAATTCAGGAGAAAAGCTGTTGAAGGTAAAGAATGAAGATTCTAATAGTGGAGCAGCTAGCATAAGTCAAGTGGAAGCAGGAGAATGGCTAGCTACAGTGTGTAATAATCTACAAAGCAATCACCCTCTGGATAACATCAACTATAAGTATTATATAGAAAGAGCTGAACGTATCACTAGTAAAATAGAATATGGTGGTAAGAAAAAGAAAGTCAATATTGACAAGAACCAGCTTTCTCTATTTTAAAACAAACGTTTGACACTATTTTTAAAAAGTGTCTTTTGTTTGATAACCAAAACAAATAACCTATGGGTAAATCGCAATTTAAAATTGCAGCTGATCTAGTAATAGATGACTGCATAGCTAATGGACATAGATATCCAACAGCATCAGATTACTATTGGGCTTATAAGAAGTTCTTTGAAGCTATTGATAGTAAGTTTGATATAGACAAATTTAATGATTATATAATTAAAAGAATCTAATGGATAATAAGAAAAAAGCAGCAGAATTAGTAATGGCTTTCCTACCAATTGTAGGACAAGATCCATATACAGGTATAACAACAGCTAAAGAATGTGCTAAAGTAAGTGTAACTTTATTAAAAGAAACACAAACAGATATAAACTGGGAAGAAGTAGTTCAACATATAAATTCATTCTAATGGCAAAGATCAATAGAGAAAACATATCAGAACATTTGTTAGACTATCAATTAGAAATAGTTGGTAAAACAATAGCTGAAGCTTATAAGACGAGAGAATGGTACAGCAAATGGACCATGACACAAGAACAGCATGATAAGTTTAGAGCATATGCAGTACCTCTCATTAAGAAGGTGTTTAAATGCAATAAATCAAGAGCTGAAGATACATTCAATTGGTTTGACTTACAGTTCGGATTACGCATTAAAGACTAATATATGGAAATAGGAAAAAAGAAATATACAGACAAGCTTGAACTATTAAAAGACGTAATGTATAATATGTTCTTAGAAGGAGTGCTTCCAGACTTAGACATGACAGATTTCTTTGTTATGTGGAAAGCCCTAATGTTACAATGGGATATTAAGATAGATGATCATGTATTTGATGCATTTATAGATGATATAAATACAACATCATCAGATAGATATGATTATTTCACAAACGTTTTTAATATTTATTTCACCTAAAACATCAAAATTATGGGAGCAAGTTGGTTTGAGATAACAGGATCTGGTAGATCCTTAAACAGTACATATAATGCAATATGTGAAGCTGCAACAATAGAATCAGGAGATGATCCATACAATGGTACAATTAGCACTACACAATCATTTAAAGTGTTAGATCTTACATCTAAGTTTAAATCTAGTGGTAAATCTTTAGATGTATTTATAAGTGATCAAGTGGAAGTGCTTAATAAAAGACAATGTGCTGCTATTTGTATACAACCACCTAAGGAGAACACTAATAAGATTAAAACCACTGTAAATAATATTGTCACTCCTGGTACCAAGAAATGGGTACTTAAATATCAAGTGGAAACTTATTATGAAGGTGAAATGATTGCTTCACATCCTGATAAAACAGGTGCTATTAGATCTGCTAGAGCATACACAGAGAAACATCAAAAGAAAACTAGAATCGTAATGAGGAAAGTGTTAGTTGATGTTGATTCAACAGTGGCAACAGTTGATTATAAGAAATCTACATCAGAACAACCAGGTAGATATATATTCTTTGGTTGGGCTGCTGAATAAATTAAATAATATGCCAGATATAACTTGTTGTAAAGGCTCTATAGGAGCTTATGATTGTCCATTAAAGAACAATTGTCATAGATATACAGCAAAACCTGATGAATTTGGTCAATCATTTTTTGTTAACCCACCATTTAATAGAATTAAAAAGGATGGGGAAGAAGTGACATGTGATTATTTTTGGGATAATAAAGGATATAAAAATGAAAGATCTACAAATAAATCTTGATTGGGAACATGAGTTTAGAAAAGATGCTGTATATTTGCTAGAGGCTAAGATCCTTATGGAGCAAGAGGTTGAGAGACTTCCTGCTGAAATAATAGTAGTTGATAAGTATAACATCTTAAAGAAAGAATATGAATATAAAGGTGACAGCTTACCATTTTGAGGAGCTTCTTAAAGAAGGCTTTACATTAGATATGGTGTTTCTCCTTAAATTGGCTGATGAAGATTATAATGTAAAATTATTGTGTGAATCCACTCCCAAGCTTCAGGCTCTATGTCAAACAATATATAGAAAGGGATTGGTTTCAGACAACTACAAGGTGACAGTTATTGGTAAGAAGCTTTTGGAATTTATGGACTCAAGAGCTAAAACTAGTAAGATTGTCAAGAAGACACAAACATTTGCAGAGTTTGATAGATGGTGGAAAACCTATCCAGGTACAGATATATTCACTTATAAAGGCAAGAATTTTACAGGAGGCAGAACTTTAAGAGTTCAGAAGGACGAATGCCAAGCTAAACTAGATAAAATTCTTGCTGAAAATGAGTACACTATAGATGAACTGATAGCTGCATTAGAATATGAAGTGCTACAGAAGAAAGAGAATTCTGTTAAAACAGGCACAAATAGACTTGCATTTATGCAGGGCACTGTAACATATCTAACACAGAGAAGCTTTGAACCATTTATTGAACTTATTAGAGAAGGTAAAACCATAATTGAAGAACCAGTTATAAAAGGAGCAACTGATATTTAGATTATGGAAATATATAAAGATATACCAGGATATGAGACTCATTATCAAGTTAGTAATTTAGGTAATGTAAAAAGTTTAAAGAGTAAAACTCCTAAGCTTTTAGTTGCAATTTTAAATAAATGGGGATACTTACAAGTATCTTTGTCTAAAAATAATATTAAAAAAGTGTTCACTATACATCAGTTAGTGGCAATTACTTTTTTAAATCTTATTCCAAATGGACATGATAAGGTTGTAAATCACATAAATTTTATAAGAACAGATAATAGACTAGAAAATTTAGAGATAGTTACTAATAGAGAAAACTGTAATTTAAAGCACATAAAGTCTAGCAGTCAATACACTGGAGTAAGCTTTAGAAAAGATAGAAATAAATGGGCAGCTGAAATTAGTATAAATAAAAAAAGAGTAAAATTAGGACATTATTTAACTGAAACTGAAGCTCATTTGGCTTATCAATCTGCATTATCTAATTATTTAAAACAATCTATATGACACCGAAAGAAAAAGCATTAGAGCTATACAACTACTACGAGCAATTAGGTAAAGACTTTACAAGAGGTGTATCAATGAAGGAATTTGCAAAGCTATGTGCATTAAAAGCAGTAGATGAAATATTAAGCGTAGTGTGGTATGTTCCTGTTGATATAGAATATTGGCAAGAAGTTAAACAAGAAATAGAAGCATTATGAGTTTTGAAGATCTTAAAAGAGAAGTACAAAAAGGATTGGATGGTAGAAATAATGGTATCCCTATGGGGTTTAATAGACTCAATAGGTATATTGGTATCAGAAAGGGTATCTACACTCTCGTTGGTGGTTTAACAGGATCTGGTAAGACTAGTTTCATTGATGATGCTTATGTGCTCAATCCATTTGATTGGTATATATCTAAAGAGAATAAAACAAACATTAAGCTCAAGATATGGTATAGATCTATGGAGAGAAGTAAGACATATAAACTAGCTAAATGGATTAGTAGAAAGATGTTTTTAGACCATGGAATGATTATTTCTGTTAACAAACTATTAGGTTGGACAGAGAAAATGACCCATGATGAACATGATCTTTTTCTAATGTATGATGATTACATGGAGCAAATGAAAGAGGTTATCACCATTATTGATGGACCAGAGAATCCTGTAGGTATTGCTAAAGAGTTGAAAGCTTATGCATTACAACGTGGTGAAATCATTCAAGAAGATGAATATAATAAGAAATATATTCCTAATGATGAGAATGAAATCACTATGGTTATAATAGATCATATAGGTTTATTAAAAACCACTCAAGCACAACCTACAAAGAAGCAGGCTATTGATAAGATGAGTGATGAGCTCAGATATGCTAGAGATTTCTATGGATATTCCCCAGTGGTAGTTAGTCAGTTCAATAGAGATATTTCCAATCCCATGAGAATCAAGAATGGTGATGTTGAGCCACAGCTAGAAGATTTTGCTGATAGCTCACAAACACAAAATGATGCTGATGTTGTTCTAGCATTGTTTGATCCAATGAGATATAAGGTGGCAGATCCTTCTGGATATGCATTAGAAAAACTTAGAGATGATGAAGGAAGTAAATATTTTAGAAGTTTGAGAGTAATAAAAAATAGTTATGGTTCAGACGACATTCGTATAGGTCTTGGGTTTCTTGGACAAGTAGGAATGTTTCGTGAACTTCCTAGACTTAAAGATATGACTGAAGCTACTTATCAAAATGTTATAAATAAAACATTCTTTCTTTAAAATAATATTTGGTAGTGTCAAAGGTTTTCTTTATATTTGTATAAAATATAATTATATGAAAAAATTAGACATTAGTCAGTATTTAGGACAAAAATTTGGTAGACTTATCATTGTTAAAGAAGTAGATTCTATACAATATAAAAAAACAAAGATGAGAAAAGTTCTTTGCAAATGTGAATGTGGAACAGAAAAAGAAATTGATTTAAACTCAATAAAAAGAGGAAAATCAGTTTCTTGTGGATGTTTCAATAAAGAACATGCAAAAGAAACACATACTAAACATGGATTAGCAATGTTATCTACTGGTATAAGACACCCTGATTACTGTATATGGATGAAGATGAAATCTAGATGTTTTAACACAAATGATAAGTCTTATAAAAATTATGGAGAGAGGGGTATTATAGTTTGCGATAGATGGAAAAATTCATTTGAAAACTTTATTACAGATTTAGGATGGAGGCCTAGTAATGATTATTCTTTAGAAAGACTTAATTACAATGGAGATTATTGTCCAGATAACTGTAAGTGGATATTAAAATCTGAACAGACTAAAAACAGTAGAAGAGTTAAACAGATTATTTATAATAATAAAAGACAATGTTTAACCGAATGGTGTAAAGAGTTAAATCTTAATTACGCTACTATGAGACATAGAATTTATGATTTAAATATTTCTTTTGAAGAAGCCATAAGATACCCAAAACATTATAAATTTAAAAAAACAGATGATAAAAGCAACAACATATAATACGCTTCCCTCAGGTAAGGATGTATTTTGGCAAGTGGTAATACTTCCTACAATTAGTATAGTGAACAATCGTATAGATAAGGATGATGAATACTTAGCTATCAGTATTGAATGGTTATTTTGGTCATTTACAACAATTATATCAAATGAAAACAAAGTCTCCAAAGTTAAAGACTGGTTCTCTTAGAGACCAGAGACAGCAAGAGTTTGCTGATGTATTTCTAGAACATGGAGAATTTGGTATTCTTAATCTGTGTCCTAGGTTTGGTAAGATATATACAACAATCAACATTCTGGAGAAGCTAGACAAGAATATTAATATACTAATAGCCTATCCAGATTTAAAGATTAAAGACTCTTGGGAAACAGATTTCAAGAGTAGGAAGTATAAGAACACAAATATTACATACACCACGCATCTATCTATCAAAAAGCACACAGACACCCATTTTGACCTAGTAATATTAGATGAGGTACATTTACTCTCTGAAGCACAAATAGAGGCTGTAAAGGAGCTTAAATGTATAAGTATGCTTGGTCTTACAGGTACATTGTCTAAACATACAGAAATAACTCTTAGAAGTGAGCTCAATCTTCATGTATTAGCTACATATACAATAGAACAAGCTATTGAAGAAGGTGTTATTACAGATTATGAAATCACTGTGGTATCTGTACCTCTAGATAACAAACGTCTTAATGATTATAAAGGTAAAAAGCGTACTGAAAAGAAGCAGTTTGATAGCTATGCATGGGTAATTGATCAGCTAGAGAGACAGAATAAGAGCACAATGTTCTTACGTCTAGCTAGAATGAGGATTATTCAGAATAGCATTGCTAAGATGGAAAAGACCAGAGAGCTATTAGCAGCTCATAAAGATGAGCGTATACTAGTATTCTGTGGATTAACCAAGATAGCTGATGAATTAGGAATTCCTGTCTATCATAGCAAAGCAGGAGAAAAGGATGTGTTTGAAAACTTTGCTAATGGTGAGGGTAATCACCTAGCTGTTGTAAAGATTGGAAATACTGGTGTAACTTATAAGCCCCTCAACCGTGTGATTATCAACTATTTTGATAGCAACGGTGAGAATCTAGCACAAAAGATAATGCGTTGTACAGCAATGGAATATGATAATCAAGATAAAAAATCTCATATATATATTATATGTTCAGATGAACCTGTAGAACGTAAGTGGTTAAAAAGTGCTCTTGATATGTTTGAAAAGGATAAAATAAAATATATATGATAAGTTGCATCTATACAATCACTAATATTGTTAATAATAAAATATATGTAGGAAAAACTAACAATTTTTATTATAGAATAAGTAAACATAAATACACTTTAAAAAACAATACTCATATAAATGAGCATTTACAACGTGCTTGGAACAAATATGGGGAAGATAACTTTGTTTTTGAAATTTTAGAAGAATGTTGTTTAGACCATTTATCTTCACAAGAACATTATTGGTGTAATTTATTAGATGCATTTAATTATCAAGTAGGATATAATATAAGACCTACACATCCATTTAATAAGGGTACAAATAGCCCTGAAATGATTGAAAAAGTAAAAAAAGCTCTCACTGGAAAAAAGTTATCTGAAGAACATAGATTAAAACTATCATTAGCTAAAAAAGGAAGAATTTTGTCAGAAGAAACCAAACAAAAAATGTCAAAAGCTAGCAAAGGAAAGAAAAAGTCAGAAGAAACTAAAAAAAGAATAAGTGAAGCAAAATTAGGAGACAAAAATCCAAGATTTGGTAAGCCTGCTTGGAATAAAAAACAAAAGTAAAATTAAATACATATGATAGTAGAATTAATTGAAGAATCACAGTTTAACAGACCAGCATGGTATGATTTAGTAATTGATGGAAAATACATCACTGGATCAGGAAATTTAGAGAGTATGCAAAAACTTTATAAGGATGTGTTAAATGATCCAAGTATGGTAAAAACTAAGAAAAAAGTTTTGAAATCTGATGAAATTAACATACCTTTAGAGCAAGAAAACAACTAAATATGGCAAGTAAATTAATCGGAATTGTTGGTCCAACAGGGACTGGCAAATCAACATCAATTAAACATTTAAACCCACAAGAAACCTACATTATTAATGTAGCAAAGAAAGAACTCCCATTTAAAGGTGCAGAGAAACTTTATAATGAGGAAAACAAGAATTACAAGGAAATTGATAGAGCTGATCTAGTGATAGACCAACTATTGAAGATTTCAAAGAATGCTCCTCACATCAAGAACATCATCATTGAGGATTCAAACTATTTAATGGGCTTTACACTATTGGATCAAATCTCTATTAAAGGCTTTGAGAAGTTTAGTATAATGGCTAAAGAAATGGTTGAGCTCTTCAGAACAGCTAGAAAGCTACGTGATGATATCAAGGTGTTTTATTTCACACATCCAGAAACTATTGAAGATTCTGGTGAAATAGTGGGATATAAGATTAAAACCGCAGGTAAGTTAATAGATAATCAAATAGTTCTTGAAGGATTAATGACCATTTGTCTTTACACTCATGTTGAGGAAGATAAAGATGGTAAAGGAATTTATAGTTTTGTAACTAATAGATTCAAGAAATATCCAGCTAAAAGTCCTGATGGAATGTTTGATAGTATTAAAATACCAAACAACTTACAAGAAGTAGCAACTACAATAGACAATTATTATAACTAACAGAAAAACAAAACAGTATATGAGTATTAACATTGGTGGTAAAAAAAGAGAACAACTAGAAAATACAGAATTTGCAAAGAAAGTGGGCCTATTTGAGGCTAAAGTGATAGCAATCAATCCTAGTGTAGAAGAATATAAAGACATCTTAAACATGGAGCTTAAAGAAGATAGCAAGCTCACAGAATATCTATCTAAGAGTAGAGATGATAATGATTCTCTTAAAATAGACATCTGGTTACAGGAGATTAAGAATAATGATAAGTTTAAGGTAACATTCTTCCTAGAGAACAAACCAAAGGTGAATAAAGATGGTACCAAGAAACAATATATCAATTCTGTTGGTCAATGTACTTGGGCTGATGATCCAAACAATCTTCCTGAATGGTATACCAAACGTGAATATCGTGTAGCATTTGAAGGAGAAGAGTTATTATTTAACTTCTTACGTACATGGTTTGGTAATCTTGATCTAAGAGATAGTGAATCTACATTACAATTGGAGTGGAAGAAGCTAATGAAAGGTAATGTTAAAGACCTAAGAGATCAAATTGGTGGAGAATGGGTTACAAATGTTGTAGCTTTAGCCACAATCAAAACTGTAGAGAAAGAAGATGGTACAAAAGAATATCAGAGTGTTTATAATAAATCATTCTTAGCTCCATACAATCTTAAACAATTCAGACTATTAGATTATCAAGATGATAATGTATTAAGAAACATTACCACTAAGAAACCTAAGGATCTAAAACCTCACGAACGTTTTGTTAAGGATGTTGTAGGAGAATATGGATGTAAAGACTATTATATTCTAAAAGATTTAAGAGAATATACTTCAGGAGATAACTTGGTTGCTTCAGACAAAGTTATAGCTGAAGATGATTCAGATTATTAATACAATCCCTCCCTGTCTAGAAAGGGCTTCACGTAATGTGGGGCCCTTTTATTAATTTATGACTATGATACAAGGAAAAAGAAAGGAAAACCTTACACCAGAAGCTATATTTGAGAAACTCACTGATTATGACATATTTAAGTATTATATGCCTCATCCTTGGAAGCTCAATGTAGTTGCTCTATCTCCATTTAGACAGGAGCACAATCCTTCTTTTATAATAGGTAACAAGCGTGGATTTATATCATTTATAGACTTTGCTGACACCAGTAAGAGAGGTAATTGTTTTGAGTTTGTAAAGCTGTTATTCAATCTACAATCATTTGATGATGTTCTTAAGATGATTGATAGAGATTTTGGACTAGGGATAGCTAGTGGAAAAAGTACACAGGAATATAAGAAGATAACTGCTAGCTATAAACAACCTGAGCTAGAGAAAAGATATTCTCTTATACAGGTGAAGACTAGGAAGTTTAATAAAGAAGAGCTAGCTTATTGGAATGAGTATCACCAGGATATCCAGGATCTTAGAGATAATAATGTATATGCAATCAAATCTGTCTATCTAAACAAGAGTAGGTTCCCTATCAAGGAGAATGAACTTACATTTGGTTATTTGTATGAAGGACAATATTGGAAGATATATAGACCATTTGCTGATAGAAAGAGTAAATGGGTGCCCAATAATGTTCCTATTACAACAATGGATGGTAAGGAAGATATAAGATATTGCAATACAGCATTTATCAATAAGAGTAAGAAGGATTATATGGTGATGAAAAAGATCTTTCCTTGTTGCTGTGCTGTTCAGAATGAAGGTATAGGATGTTTCTCCCTAGAGAATGTAGCCTATTTGAAAGATAATTCTGACATACAAATATTAAGCTTCGATAGTGATGTTACAGGTGTACAGAATTCACAACAGATAACCAAGCTGTTTGATTTTGGTTATTGTAATGTACCTAGAAAGTATCTAACAGATGGTATTAAAGACTGGGCAGACCTAGCCAAAGAACATGGACTACCAGTGATTGAACAGTATTTAAAGAAAAAAAACTTATTATGACACTAAATGATTTAATTGAAGAAGTAAAAGATAATACAGAATATCTATGTACAACAGATGAAGATCTTGTTGAATGCATTGGTATAGAAAACCTAGAAGGTATATTAACTAGATATTTTAATAAAACTATAAAATTAACAGACGATGGAAACTAACACTTATAACACTACAAAAGCAATTCTTCTTTCAACACCTCTTCCTACACAAACAAGAACATATAAGCCTGTAGGACATGGTCAATTAATTGATCTTACATTGAATGGTATTGAGAAAGCTGGATTTAAATTAGATAAAGAAACCTATTCATCAGCTAGAGAAGGTCAAATAGCCAATGGTAGATTTACCATTAGTAATGTAGCTGATAGTGAAATGCAATTACAAATTGGCTGGCAGAATAGCTACAATAAGCAATTAACATTAAAGTTTGCTATTGGTACACGCATATTCATTTGTCAAAATGGTTGTGTATCAGGAGATTATGGTGCATTCAAGAAGAAACATGTTGGTGAAGTGCAAACTTTTACACCAAATGCTATTGTAGAATACATTAAATCTGCAGCAGATGCATTCAAAAAGATGCAATTTGAAAGAGATGCTATGAAGCAAATAGAAATCACTAAGCGTGTTAAAGCTGAATTGATTGGTAGAATGATAATTGAAGAACAATTCATTAGTTCTACACAGCTCAACATCATTAGTAAAGAACTTCAAGCTCCTACACATGATTATGGTGCTAAAGATAGCTTATGGGAATTGTATAATTATACAACATTCTCTATGAAAGAAGTTCATCCTAGCTTATGGATGGAAAGTCATATGGATGCTCATAAGTTCTTTGTAGATGCAAGTGGAGCTATATCTAACTTCCCTGCAATGCCTGAAATAATACCTGTAGAAGAAAATATGTTTACACAATTAGAAATGACATTTTAATATGAGGTGGGAAAAATTTCAAAATCAGTTTCACGAGAGTTGGCATAGGTTTATGCAACCATTTATTGAGAGTGAGGAGTGTGATAACATCTACAAAACTTTAAAAGCTGAAAGTGCGAGGGGTAAGAAGATTGCCCCTCTTTCAGCTAATGTTTATAGATGCTTTAAAGAAACACCCTTTGATGATTTAAAAGTGGTGATTATGGGCATGTGCCCCTATCACACATTAAAAGATGGTTCTCCTATAGCAGATGGTTTGTTGATGGGCTGTTCAACAACAAATGTATTACAGCCTTCTTTACAACAATTCTATGATGGTATAGAAAGAGAGCTTTATGATGGACTTGAGTTAAATGTATTTAAGAATCCAGATGTATCCTATTTAGCTAATCAAGGAGTGTTAATGTTTAATGCAGCCCTAACCACTGAAGCAAATAAAGCGGGAAGCCATATTGCTTTGTGGGAACCATTTACGAAATATGTGTTTGAACAAATACTCACATATACAGGAGCTCCTATTATATTCTTAGGCAAAGATGCTGCTAGGTATGAGAGATGCATTCCACCATTTAGTTGGGCATTCTCTGTAACACATCCAGCATCAGCTAGCTATAAGAATTCTGAATGGAATACAGAAGGTGTATTTACTAAGGTGAACAAAATATTAAAAGACAACAATGGATTTGAAATCAAATGGTTAGATGAACTACCATTTTAAAAAACAATTATATGGCAAGAATAGAAGTTTATGTAGAAAATATGGAAGGTGCACCACTTGATCATGATTATAACATAATCAAAGTGTTTGATAACCTAGAAATGTATAATTCTGATAGCTCTGATTGGGCTAAGAAAAATGAATTTGTTGGAAGTATTAAAGATGATGGGAATGGTATCATCATAACAATGGGCTCTATGAAAAAGCCTATTGAAATGAATTACCAGAATGCTCAAGAACTATTTATATTATTAGCAATGCATAACACTGCAAAAATGGAATTTAAAAAATCAGAAACTATTAAAACTATTTAACATGTATGAAGTAACAATAGGAGGAATACTTGAAAAAGGAGATATGATAGCTGTTTCTACTGGTGGTAATTTTTATATTGCTGTTTATTTGGGTATGGGACGTAATACAGTACAATATTATCCACCACAGTATGTCATTCATAATAAAGAACATTATGATAAATTGCCTGAAGTTAATGCTAAAGGTGAAAAGAAGAAACCTTTTTCATTAAAACACATTTGGAAAGGGTATGTAAATGCTCCTAGAAAAAGTAGAATAATAAAGCTAAATAGGAACAATTTTACAGATGTAGAACAAATACAAGAAATAGAAAAAGCAAAAGAAATCTTAAAAGAACTTGGAATAAACGTAAATTACTAATTATGATCTTAGAAAAACAAACAGAAGCCCACATCCTTGAGGAAGGAACAACACAGGAAACTGTGAAAATGTCACTAGACTTAGATTCTGCTCAAATATTGATGCAGATGTTAAGTAAAAATCTGTATTCAGATGCAATAGGCTCTACTATCAGAGAATGTGCAAGTAATGCACTTGATAGTCATAGAAGAGCTGGATGTGACAAACCTATCATTGTTTCTTTTAGAAAGAATGAACATACAGACACAATTGAGTTTGCTGTTGAAGATTTTGGTATTGGTTTAGATGCAGATGATGTAAAGAATATCATCAGTAAATATGGTAAGAGCACTAAACGTAACAGTAATACAGAACTTGGTATGATGGGATTGGGATTTAAGGCCCCTCTTGCCTATAGTTCTTCTTTCTATTTTATAGCTAGAAAGGATGGAATGGAAAGAAAATATATGATGTATGAAGGAGAAGATACTAATAGTATTGATCTTTTGTATGAAGTGGAATCAAATGAAGCTAATGGTGTTAAGGTGATTGTTCCTGTTAATTATTCTGACAGAAGAAGTTATGCTGATAAAATTGCACAGCAGCTAGCTTATTTTGAAAATGTATATTTTGACATAGACAGTTCTTTAACTTATTCAAACATTACCAATGATTTTACCATTCATAGAGCTGAAGACTATCAGTTTTCTAGTTTGGCTAGTAGTCACAGTTTACATTTATGTTTAGATAATGTCACCTATCCAATTGATTGGGAGAAGATTGGGATTAGTTCTATTGATTTTCCTGTAGCATTACGCTTTAGCCTATCTGATGGAATATTTCCTACACCAAATAGAGAGTCTATTAGATATACACAAGAAGCTAAGCAGATAATATTAGATAAGATAACTAAGCTGGCTAATGTATTCATGACTAAATACAATGAAACTATCACTGGAGAAGGTAATCCTATATCCATTATTGAGTTTTATAGTAATAATGAGAGATATATCACTAACATCTTTAAGGATAACTCTGGTATGTTGAAGATTGATAATCTTTTAAAATATGCCACTATTCCTATATCCACTCCTAAAATGAATGGTGTAGATACATTAGACTGGAAGAGAATGTCTGGTGTCCTTAAAGAGTATTTCTTAGGTGAATATCATTTGAAGTTTAGATATGACAGAGGTAAGTTTAAAGATGCTACTAAACATTATTACAAATCTCTTAGATATGAAGACATTAAGCCTAGATGGGGTAAACCAGCAAAGATATATACATATGCTGATAGACTACCTAAAAGTAAACAAGACTATCTAAGAACTATACTAGGTAATGATGAATGTATATTTGTTAAGAAACATCCATTTAAACTAAAAGCTAAACATGGTACAGATTATCAGTCTTACCAAGACGTATTAGCTCTTTATAACTATCCTAAATATAAATGGAGAAAGCTTATCCAGGAGTTCCAAACTGTTGTAAAGTTCTTTGAAAAGGATTTTATAGATTCAGATGCTATTCAGATTTCACAAACATGGATAGATGAACAGAAAGCCAAGAGAAAGAAAGTGTTAACAACATCTGTAACAGTGGGTGGTGCTAAGAAAGTGAGAATGAAAGGTGAGTTCTCTGGTAAAGTGGGTGAATCTATGCAAGTGACTTTATCTGATCAGTATTGTAAGTTTGTTCCTAAAACATTTAAGATGGAAGAGATATATTCTAATAAATCTTTAAATGTTTATGCTAAAGAATTTGATAGAAAACAAATGGATAAATTATGGTCTTGTTTTAGAAAAGACGCTAAATTTATCATTGTAGCAGATTCTACATATAAAAACTTACTAACTGCTGATGCACACAATTGGATAACTATGGATAAATTTATAGAAGGAAAGAATAGACCATTTAGAACAATGGCTACAACATTCTTATTGGAACAGTTTATGAGTGAGTATGACTCTATATTTAGAAGAGTGGATTTTATTAATAAAGTATCAACAGATCTTGCAGATAAAATATCTATTCTTGAGAAGTATCATCGTGCAAATGATCAAAGATATGCAGATAGAGACACTAAACAATATATAATTGAGCATGCTACAGATCATAATTTGTTTAACCAAGAAATATATATTATTTACAAACAAGTAAAGGAAGTATTTGAGAAGCTTTCTTTCTTAAAGCCTATGCTAAACCAGTTTAGTTATTATATCAATGATGATATGATAGCTAAAGCTGTAGCAGATTTATTTAAATATCACAAGCATAGAGTGAATTTAAAACATTATGCAATAATATTAAATGAAGACAAACCTTTGAAAGAAGAACTAACAGAGGACACAATTGATCAATTACAAACAATCTAAAATTAAAACAAATGCTAAGTTTAAAATGGTTTAAGAGTGCTGTACAAAACAGTATAGAAAAAGTAGTAGAAAAGAAAATAGAACAATTAGAAAAAGAAGAGGGGGAAAATATCCCCTCTTCTATTTACACATCTGAAAATATAGGAGCATGTGGTACAGGAGAATACATAAAGGTTGCATTAAAGCCTTATTTGAACATTAAAATGGTAAATGATGTACTAACTATTGTATTAGTTGATGGTGGTATATTAACCAAGAACAATGCTACAGCTGATGATTTTAATACAGCTAGAACTGCTACAACAGAACAACAACTATTTGCTTTAGTTGCTTCTCCAGAAATAAGAGATGAAAGACGTAAAGAAGAAGCTGAATATGAGAAAGCTAGTGCTATTAAGAATGGTGTAGAATATCTAAATAAGCTAGATGATTTTGAAATGAAAGATGGTTCTTTGTATCTAAAAGGTATTAGCAGAAGCATTCCTCCTCTAATGGTAGAAGAATTCTTACAAATCGTTGGTCGTTATCCATTTGTTGGAACAATATCTAAAGATGAAGTGAGTATGTTGCTTGAAGAAGATGAAGAATATCAAGCTCTTAAGAGGTTCTTTATGTGGTGTTGCTTAAATCCTAGAGCTGAAGTGGCTGATAAATTGTATAACTTCTTAAAGAAGAATGCATTTAAAATCACTAAGCAAGGATTCTTTGCTGCTCTTAGAAATGTTGTTACAGTGCATGGATCTAATGAACTAGTTCACTTTATAAGTAATGCTTATAATAAAGTGAAAGCTGTATGGAAGAAGAAACCAGATGAATATCATGTATTCCTAGACAATGGTGAATACAAAATGGTTCATGAAGATGCTATGTATAAAAAAGAAACATGTACATGTTCTTATTGTGATGGTACAGGAACTATTCCTAAGTATGATGAAGAATATGATGATAGTGAAGAGTGTCCAGAATGTGATGGTTCTGGTGAATATGAAGATATGGTTCTTGCAGTTAAAGGTGAGAACCTTGGTAACTTGACTGAGCTTTATCTTGATCTTCCTAATAGAGCAGAGAATAGATTCACAGATGCTCATACAAGAACATTTGATATTCGTATTGGTAAAGCTGTAAACATGGACCCAGATAAGTGT
>Ga0207957_1000162_pt1 | contig 16182 bp, 22 predicted proteins | sample CryBogCBH27Jun07_FD_184603 | JGI IMG/M metagenome (GOLD analysis project Ga0207957, IMG submission 184603) | Freshwater microbial communities from Crystal Bog, Wisconsin, USA - CBH27Jun07 (SPAdes) | ecosystem: Environmental > Aquatic > Freshwater > Lake | place: Crystal Bog, Wisconsin, USA...
ATCGTCGTCTTGAAGACGATAATATAATACTGTATGGTGAAATCGAAGAAGTCCAAGAACTTATCGCCGACCCTGAGGATGAAGACCCCGTCTAAAACGGAAACCGTTTAAAAATAATCTCCCTACTCTTAATAAATGAAGCCGGTCGAGGTCCCTCATTTCGATGATATTGATGCGTTCTTGTATCCGCTCTTTACGCAGGTCTACGAGCGCAAATCAATTATCCGTATCATCCCTAAATACACGGGCAAACTAACCAAGGCCAAAAAGCCGGACAAGCGAAGCAAAGAATATAAATCTTTAAAACCTTTTAGTGAATTTGAAGTCTTCTATCGAGGTCAGTCCAAATCATCTGCATATCAAAACTTCCGTTCTAAGTTCTTCGAAGACGGTTCAGACGGTGCGCCGGTCTTACAAGAAGGGATGACACTCAGAATCAATTTTCCGCGCAAATTAGTCCGAGATCAACTTATCCAAGCCTTTCGAGAGGGAGAACAGCATTGTGTCTTTACTCCTTTATTAGCCAAATGGTCTGAGCCTGCAAAATCAACATCAACTCAAAAATACAACGAGCAAGTTTTGAAGCGTATCAGAAAATTGGCTGATTCTTATGGAGATAAGCCAGTTCCTCAGGAAGACATGGAAGACCTCGCAAAAAAGACAGAAACAACATTCCGTATCAGAGACCCAGTTGGCAATGACTATTTGACCTATAACATCGGAGCAAGAAAGACAATCTATCTTCAAAATTCAAGATTGAATCACGTTGATGAATCAACGGAAACTAAACCAATCGAAGAAATCACACATGAAGAAGCAATTCAACGAGCAACCAACTTATCGGATGGTGAAATCTTGGAGGGTTCATCTATTGACCCTATTCGCATTCATACTTCAACTACAATTTACCAAACTATCAACCCAATGAAACCTGCATTAAATGAAATCAATGACCTAATTCCAGACATTAAATTTGATGCAACTCGTTACCCAGAGATTAACGATTTTGTTCTTGAATCCCGAATCATTAACTCAGGAACTCTACGATTCCAAGAAGAATATGACGAACACTATGACTTAGAAAAAGCATACACTCAGTTTCATCAAACAAAATATTACAGAGGGTTTCTAGGTGTTATTCATCAATGGAGAAGTTTCACCTTTCCTCCAACAGAGACGTTTCTAAAAGCGCACAATGGTATCTATAAAGCACGAATCATTAGTCCATCTCCTTTAGCCAAACTTTTAGGGTTCCTTCCAAATAAAGATTACATTCTTCCTCTTCCTGAATGGACGTTCCATAAAAATAATGGAACAACGTTTGTTATCCTTCAAGGTGTTTTCGGCTCAAATTTTGATTTCAGATTTCCTGAATCATCGTTAAAAGAAACCGGTATGCGAACCAAGACAAATAAACCGTTCCGTATCTTTGCCGGACAACTATCTTCTAAAATCAATCAACATGATACCAAGACATTCAATGTGAAATCTACAGAACATTTTGCAAAACATTTAGCATCTCTATATGAAGATGTCTTTTACGATCATGAATCAAACTTGGCAAAGATTACAATCAAACATAAACGTGTTTTCACAAAACATCATCTATTTAGTTTTATTACATCTTACACGCGCATTGTCATGATGGAAGAAATGCTAAAATTTGATATCTCGAATCTTTCGGCAGTTACATTGGATGGTCTTTATTTCAAGGGAACTGCACCTAAGAATCTTATCCCACAATTCAGACCTAAGAAATCAACGATGCCTATTTCAACATCTCATCTATGGTATATCCCAACTGAAAACACAACAATCTTTCCGCTTATAACCAATTTCAATCAAAACACCTTTCTAGAAGGCGCAGGTGGTTCAGGTAAGACTCACACCATTCTAAATGATAAGGGCTTCAACACTATTCTTTATGCTTCACCAACTCATGATTTAGGAAAGGACAAGGTCAAGGAATACAACCTAAAACATTACACAACTATCCATCGTCTTATTGGCGAGCAGTGTCGATCATACAAAGAGGAATATGGAAATCCATCAGTCATCTTTGTTGATGAGATTACTCAGATTGAATCATCTTTCATAACACGACTTATTGCGCTATATCCTGATTCGTTAATTTTCATAGCCGGAGATGTTGATGCAGAGGGCAGACATTTCCAGTGCAAGTATTCTAACCAAATTTGGAAACCGACCTTTCCTATCATTCAATTTACAAATGATTACAGAGCAAAGACGCAAACACTAAAAGAAATGAAACATACTCTAAGAGATTATATGAAGACTGACCCAACGGCATACGAAATCAAACAATATGTGAAAAAGACCTTTCCAACAATCACCAAAGACCAAGCCATTAAAAACTTCAAAGATGATGTGTGGATTGCTGGAACTCATAAATACATAAAAGAAATTCCTCATAAAGTGCATACAACTCATTCTTACCAAGGAAAGACGATTAAATTTCCAACAAAACTTTATATCTCAATTGATGACATGTTCGAGCATACGATGTTTTATACGGCGATGTCTCGAGTCGAGTCACACGAACAATTAATCATTGTAATAGATTAAATGAATGTTTTATCTCTATTTGATGGTATTTCTTGCGCTTTCGTAGCATTGAAACAAAACCAGATTCCTGTTAAGACTTATTATGCGTCTGAAATAGATAAGTATGCGACCCAAATTTCAAAAAAGAATCATCCCGAAATAATACATCTTGGAGATGTAAGGACAATAAAATCGATAGACATAGATTTATTAATCGGTGGAAGTCCATGCCAAGACCTTTCTATTGCTAAGAAGGATAGAAAAGGTTTGGATGGTGAGCGCTCAGGTCTTTTTTGGGAATATGTTCGTATTCTAAAAGAAAATAAACCTAAATATTTCATTTTAGAAAATGTAGCAAGTATGTCAAAAGACGCAAAACAAACTATAACAGAAGCATTAGGAGTTCAACCTATTATGATTGATGCTTCATTAGTTTCAGCACAATCACGCAAACGTCTCTTTTGGACTAATATACCAGTAGAAGGATTACCTGAAAACAGAGGTATTTTACTTAAAGACATTTTACAATCTGATGCTGAAGTTGATGAACGTATGACATCAAAAGGAAAGGCTTTTTGCTTGGATGCTAATTATTTTAAAGGTAGTTCAGCAGAACATAGTATTGAAAAGAAGAATAGAACTATGGTAAAATTAGATCATATTGGAAATTCAGATTCTCAAGCAAATAGAGTTTATGATACTGATGGTAAATCTGTTTGTTTATCTGCTAATGGTGGAGGACTTGGTGCTAAAACTAGGTTATATAAAACTAATAAAGTTATACGTAAATTAACTCCGATCGAATGTGAACGTTTACAATCTTTACCTGACAACTATACTGAAGGTATTTCAAATACACAGCGCTATAAATGTCTTGGAAATGCCTTTAATGTTGAAGTTATAAAATTCATTCTTTCATTTATCAAAATTTAATTACAACTCCGTGACTAATTTCAAACACTGCTTTCTTTTTATATGTTGAATTGTAATAACGTTTCTGGATTTCTCTAACCCTTTCGCGGTTCTCGTAGTAATAGCGTCGATTGTATTCTAAGATCTCTTGACGGTGTTTCTTATAATAATTTTTATGATAATCCATTATTTAATCAAATCTAATTTTAATTCCACTCGAAATCTGAAAGACAAACTGTTTCTTACGACTTGACTTTTCGCGTTGTTCTATTATCCGATTCTTATTTTTCAGATAATAAGCCCTATTATACGCTTTCATTTTTTCACTGTAATCTTTCATTTACTAAACATTAACATTTTCTGTTGGTGTAGAAAGATGAACTTCTCCACGATAAATTGCTATTTTACTTAATCCATTTGTTTCAATGGGAACTCCGATTCCAGTATATGAAGCATATTTTTTGTTGAATTCTGCTATAACCTCGTCTGGAACTGATGGAGTTATTTCGGCTAATCTTTCCATCGTATCCCGTAAATTTTTCAACACAATATCCACAGTATCGCGTTCTCCTCGAGGAAGCGCCAATTCGACATTGATTTGAGTGAATAATTTTGCATATTGTAGATGAGCGATTCTATGCGCTTCAGAACGTTTTGCATAACTAAAATAAGACCCAATCGTATTCAACACTCCAACTCCAATAGATACCAATCCAATTATAATAGGAGCAGACCCCATGCTTCCAAACATTGTAGCCGATCCAACCGAAGCCGTGCCGCTTAGTGTAGATAATATGATAACTGGAATCTGAATCATGTTATTTTTCCATGTGGTTAAGTCTTCGCAACGTTTATGTAATTTTGCCAATCCTAGACACCGTTCTCCTTCTAACCCTATTAAATTTTCTAATTGAGACGACCATTCCATCAGAAATATTTCTTTAATTCAGGGCAGTCGCTCTTATATAGATGCTCTATGATTTCTTCGCGAGTCATTTTTTCAATTGGCAAATTTTGAAGCATCTTACATTTTGAAATACGAACCATGTTTATCACTTCATCCTTATTCATCAACGAAATATGTAAATGATGCCGACGAGCATAGTCTTCTAATTCATGAAGTTTCATGCTTCCAATCGGTTTGCGATGCGCTCTGACTTTTGCGACTAATTCTGCCTTCTTCATTATAAATGTTGCAGACAATTATTTTTCCTAAAAAGCATTTCACAAAACAGGATGCTTTCCTTTGGCTAATGAATCACGGACACAAATTTACGGACATTGATATAACAGATAACTTCTATAGATTTCGCCAACAAACTCCGCGCAAGGGACGCTATTATACAAAAACGCTTCCCAACCATATCGAATTGGTTTATCAAGAATAGTTTTCTATACATTATAATAAATGCTCCCTCAATCCTCATTTATGGACGTTTCAGGAACCGCGAGTCGCATGCCTATGAGAATGTCATCAACCCAGTTTCTTCTCTTAGATTCTGCCGATAGAAATCAACTTTTAGTCAATGTAGCCGGACAGCGATCTCAACCATGGAATAATTTTTCATTCCAAAAACCCCAAGCGCTTCTTGATGCCTTTGCAGATCACGTCTTAGTGCCTGAAATTGTATTTCCTTGGTTCATTCCCAATATCTCATCTTTGAATAACACTATTTATACAACTGGCGGACAACCCATCACCATTCCAGTTGGGTTTTATCAACCTGCAGAACTCGTTACGGCATTAAATGCAGCATTTGCGGCTGCCGGAGTCAATGCTCTATTCAGTTATGACGATGTAAATATGGTTTATACATTTACAAATGCATTGACAGCATTAGCACCGGGTCTTGAATTTGCTAACCCTACTACACTTCCATTCCCGAACTTTTATACGACTGCATCGCTATTCAAAACGTTGGGATTTGCTCTTCCTCAGTCCGGTGTAACTTTACTACCCGGTGATGCTCTTATCGGAAATCCAACGCTATCGCAATATACGGCATATATAGATATCATCTCGAACAGACTTATGAGATACACGTCAGTTAAGGATGGAGAATCTGCATCTAACGCGCAGTCTGCTGTGATTGCTCGTGTGTATGCAACAGATGAGACATCGACCCCTTTCATAGGACAGGGAATTCCCCAAACATGTCGTCCATTCACAATCCATCGTCAATTTAAAACCCCGAAATCTATCCAGTGGAACAAGGATTCTTTTGTTGATTACATGGATATTCAAGTCGTCGATCAATGGAATAATCTTGTTCCTCTTCCACGCATTGAAGTCGGCAATCTTGGATTTATAGATGGTTCATACCCTGATTTCCAGATTTCTCTTCTCTGTTCTGAAGATTAAATGTTTCTAATTAAAGCAACTGATGGCATTCATAAATATATAGCAGTTTATCCGCATAAGCGAGTTCCATTTGGAAATATCGCTTACGAGGACTTCACCCAACATCACGACAAGGAAAGAAGGCGTCTTTATTTATTAAGGCATAAAGCCAGAGAGAATTGGGATGATCCATATACAGCAGGGTCTCTTTCTAGATGGATTCTATGGGGAGACTCAGACTCATTGAAAACAAATCTGGAATCATTTAAAAAACGATTCAGTCTCTAAAATACATACTCAGCCGTTCCCTTGGAGAACATGAGCGACGCCGCGTATGAGTAAGATGCAGATAGTTCAATCGTCTGTCCGGTAAATCCAGGTGGAAGTTGAACGTAAAGATTGACTACGCTGTTTGAGATGGGCGCGCCAAGAACAACTTCATTGCAATAGGCCATTGGCTCCGAATCCTGTCCGAACGGGATAACCGTCCATGGTGTCGTGGATGGCGTAAGTTGGGGCGTGTTCGTGGCTGACGTCGAGATAATCGTGTTATCAACCTGCGCTGTCGTCTTACGATCGCAAAGATTCCAGAGTTGAGAGTTATTCGAGCGCGAATCGTAGTAGACGAGACCGTTGATGAGAACCTGAACGGCAACTGGGGGAATCCAAGCAAACGCCTGCGAGCCAACTGCACGAAGCCACATCGTGATATACTTAACTGAACCCTGACGGAAACCCGTTAAGTTGATGCTCTGAAGCGCACCTGCCGCCGGAGCAGTGAACTGTGTGCGAAAAGTCGTCTGTGAGAAGTAACGAAGAGGGTAGGCAAGAGCGCGAACGTTCATGTCCGTGCGACGGGCAAGAAGGTGTTCTGAGTTCTGGATAGTCGTCTGCTTGTAATTGACCTGCGCTGATGCGAACTGCGTGGGGAGAGTCGCGTAGTTAGGGGCGCCTGCGCCATACCAGTAGGCAACATCAGAGAACTGCTTGAACTGGATAAGAACCTGAACCGGCTGCGTGAGAAGATCAGTTGGGAGAGGAAGCGACTTCTGGAGAGCCGAGATAGTGTTATAGGGGAGTTTGATGTAGACTGACGCCGTCGTCTGAACGGGGTCAGCGAACTGTGCTGCCGTAAGAAGTTCGCCACCGGCAAGAGAAAATACAGCCTGCTTCTTGCCCTCGTCCTCGCAATCCGTAAGCGTATCAACGAGCATCTGATCGCCCGTGAAGTAATAGAGAGATGAACCACCGATACGAAGACCGACTTGGAAAATCATGGCAGATAGCCAACCCTTGGGGAACGCCCAGCCTGCGTATGATGGCGATGGTCCGGTCGGGAGCGAAACCGTAAGAACCATGTCCGAAAGACCTTGGTCGGGGTTGAAGATGAGCGTGTTCGTTGCACCACCGGCGAGGGCAGGGAGAGACGCATAGAAACGGTTATTCACAACCGTCGGGAAGCACTGAAGTTCCGAGTTCTCGCGACCCGGGTAATAAAGGTCCTTGCATTCACCAGGTGAGATTGCGTGTTGGATGGACTCGGAAATCTCGGCGTTCATTTTTATTTATTCAAACACAAATTATTTTCGTGTTAAATATTAAATGTTTCCTCAAGTCATCAAAAGTGGAATCAACGAACACATGGCAAACCGTCGTGTCATGGACGGAATCATTCATTCAGCCATAACATCTGAGTTTCAGCGTTCAGCAATTGACGGCCTCGTCGAATCGGCTCAACCTCGCCATGCGCCAAGACTAGAAACTATGAAGAAACTAAAGGCATCCCCTACGAAGGGTTCACCGGGTTACGTGCATTACCCGGGTTCTCCGTTTGCTTAGGCGCGTCTCCAGACTTCGCCAGAAGGCTTAATCCTGAAACAATACTCCAATTCTTTTCTTAAAATAATCCTCCACGATCTTGGGAGCCGGCTTATCCTTGATTAATTCGTCTATATCCATTTCTTTAGTCGGTTTAGATAGGGATTTTATATCTTGGACTTTCTTAGTTCCGCTCTCTTTTAGGGTTTCTCTCATCTTGATGAAATTTCTCAGAAAGGTGTTGTTTTCCATTTATGTTTCCAAAGGAAATTAAATCTAATAGAAGGACAAATGCCTTCCGTAAAGGTTTCAGCATACGATAAAAATGGAAAACAGCATTTCAAAGGGTTCAATACCAATATTTATACGAAGGAAGAGATTGAAGAATTAGGCAAACAATGGCGTCGGGCTATCCAATCTGGCGAAGACTTTAAAATGTCTTTCAATCCACCCAAGAAAAGCGTGTTCGAAACGAAACCATTTTCCTTCGAGGTCCCTACGAATGGAGGCATAAGTTTTGCGCTGATTGGTTCTACGCGGTGTGGAAAATCAACAATGATGACATATTTGGTTGATAAATATTTCAAAAAGAATATAAAACTTCTATTCACCTTATCCCCACAGGCCGACATCTACAAGAAAATGAAATGTTTGGTTGCACCGGGTTTCAAGAAAGAGTTGATAGAAGAGCCGATGAAACTTAACCGCGGAACTGATAACAAATACAAATTTCTTTTGATTTTTGATGATATGGCTATGGAAGGCAAGACGACTCCCGAGATGACGAAACTGTTAACCATTGGTCGTAATTCTGGAATGTCCGCCATCATTTCCGGACAGAAACTAACTATGTTAAGCGCAGCAGGTCGCAGTAACGTGAATATCGTATGTTGTTTTAAACAGAACACGGATTCAGCGATCGAGGACACTATCAAAAACTATCTGAGGTCGTATTTTCCAACAGGAACACCGTTACTGGAAATGATCCGATTGTATAAAGAAATGACCGAAGACCATCATTTTATTTGTGTCAACACATTGGAGGATAAGATATTTATTTCAAAAATTGATGTTTAAAATTTCTTTCTCTCTTGAATATAAAATGCCGGTTCTTCCTTCCACGCAGACTCGCACTGGAAATGATGTCCCTCTTTATGTTCCTATGGATGGCGAGGGAAATGCTATTGTCTCAGGTGGCCTTGTCGTCGATGGTCTCTCCAATCTTCTTGGTGGTCTATCAATTCCTAGCACGGCCAGTTCAACTCTAGGTGGCCCAACTGTTATCGGTTCAAGCGGCGTAACAGGTGCCGCGCTGTTTGCTTCGAACGGAATCTACGGAGGCGGATCAGTGGTCGGTCCTTCATTCCCGTCCGGTCTAGAAGCGCCTAGCACAGCCACTATAAGCCTAAGAGGCCCAACGTCGGTTGGAACGGCAGGCGTAACAGGTGCCGCGCTGTTTGCTGATAATGGCATCTACGGAGGCGGACTAGGGGTCAGTCCTTCATTCCCATCCGGACTAAGTTCGGCAAGTTTTACGAATTCAACGGTCGCGTCTGTTCCTTGGGCGTATCCTCAGACTGGAATTAGCACTGGATTTGTTCCTAACTCAACACTGCTGCCTGCAGATGTTGCTCCTCTATCTAATTTTAGTCTTCTTGCTCTTAAAATTGCAGCAGTTCAGGTTGCGGATGCTACGTCTGGAGGACAGTCTCTAAATCTTTTTATCACGGCATGCCCTACCACAGTTGCAAATTCGACTGGCGCAATTAGTGATATGGCTGTTTATTCGGCAACTTCGAACGGAATCCAAGTTCAATACATTGGAAATTTCGATAACGCCGGAACCAATCTTGGACCTATCGTCGTTCTTCTTCCTTACACGTCTGCGTCATGGCCTGCAACCGGTCTTTCAGTTTTCGTAAGTTCATCGGCCGGTGGTGTAAACACGACCTTCACAGCAACTGTTGTTGGAGTAATATAAATTAAAATACTTTATAATAGATAAATGGTGCTTTTAGCATCTACTCAAACACAAACTGCGAACAGAGTTCCCTTGTATGTCCCAATGGATGGAGAAGGAAACGCAACAGTGCCTAATGAATTAAGTTTAAATAACGGTGTGTTGTCTGTGTTTGACAATGAATTATTATTAAACGGTCAACCGGTTGGAGGCGCAGGAAATCCATTTAATTGGTCGGCTTATCCTGCTATTTCAGATGTTAATTTTGCCGGACATACTTTAAGCGATTCTGGAAATATTTTGTTTGGTCCAAATGTGTTAGGTGTGAATGGCTCAAACGAATTGACTTACAATGGTAATGTTTTATCTGTTGGAGGAATTACACCTGCTGAATGGTCGACATATCCTGCTATTTCAAATGTTGATATTGCCGGACATACTATTTTGTTTGGCTCAAATGTGTTAGGTGTGAATGGATCAAACGAATTGACTTACAATGGGAATGTTTTATCTGTTGGAGGAATTACACCTGCTGAATGGTCGACATATCCTGCCATTTCAAATGTTGATATTGCCGGACATACTCTAAGTAATTCTGGAAATATTTTGTTTGGCTCAAATGTGTTAGGAATAAATTCTGTAAATGAACTAACTTACAATGGCGCTGTTTTAGCAACAGGGAGCGTATCACCTGCCGGATGGTCTAATTATCCGGCCGTCTCAGGAGTTGTTATGGGAACTCATGGAATATCATTTAGTCCGTTTACAAGCGGAGGTGTTGTCACGAGTTATTCTAATTCCAGATTTGATACAAACATCCAGATAGCAGGATCCGATGTGGTTGTATTACCATCCTTCAATGCCTTTGTTAATTCGTTTAATGTCGGAGGCATATTGAATCCGGCAGGGTCTGCAAGTATAACAACATCCGGAACTATATCATTGAATAGTATAGTTGGCGTTGATATTAACAGCGCTGCAGGAGTTAGTATTCTAGGAGGAGGTGGTGTTTCTATTAATGGAGGTGGAGGAATTCTCGTTGATGGCGGAAATGTAGCAATTAACGGCGCAGGAGTTGAAATAGCAGGATTGGTTGGGTTAGAATTACTTGGCGGCGGTTCAGTTCAGATCAATGGGGGAGGTGGCGTTGCTATTAATGGTGGTGGTGGTATTAGTATTTTAGGAGGAGGTGGTGTGTTGGTAACCGGTGGACTTGGTCTTGTTCTTGCCGGTGGAGCAGGTGTCAGTATAGATAGTCTTGGAACTTTAACAACGCCTACTGCAACAATTGGCAATTTAACTGTATCCAAGGTTAATGGAAATTATAGCGGAAGTTTGACGACAATTCCCATCAGTATAACCGGTTCATTGACATATACACTTAACTTAAGCGATGTTGGAAAATATTTTGTATTGAATACAACTATCGCAGGTGCTGTTATAAACTTTACAATTGGAACGTTTCCTGTCAATGGAACATTTTATATTAAAAACTGTGATTTCACAAATAGGAATAGTATTTCAATTACATTTAATTCTGCTCCGGCAATTGGTAATAATTTGTTAAGTCCTCCATTAAATTCTGTGTTATGTGTTGGTGATTGGAACGGCACAACTTTATCTATATATTAAATATAAATGAATAAGATCCCGTCTAGACAAACACAAAGCGGAACAGGCGCATTGTTTCTTCCTCAATTAGATGGGTTGAACTTATTAAATACTGTTCTAATCAGCGATACGACTATGACTTTAAAAGCCGGCGGAGGGTCTATTGTTATTGGTGGAGAGCCTACGACTGGTTTATTTATAGATAGTAGTAGACTGTTATTCAATGGAAACTCTATTCCAGTATCTGGTGTTCTGAGTGGAAATGTTGTTTGGACTGCAAGTGTAAGTGGAACATATTATGCTGATTTTAGCATTCCTTGTAATCCTACATCTATCGTTCAAGTAACAACAATTAATTGTGATATTGTTACTGCTAATTACTGTTGGATAGTTACTGTAACACCTGCATTAGGAAGCATTCGGATTTGGGTTGCAGATTCTCCAGATTCGCACAATAAAAGTCAGTTGAATTTTTCATATATGATTACTTAACCGATTCAGACGGCGCTGTGCTTTTCTTTCCCTTTGTAGTTCTTGAGAATTCACCCGGTGCTTGTTGGATAAGCGTGGCTGAATAATCTGCAGGATAAATAAATCCCAAGTGAGTTGGAAGTTCAACAGCAAAAGCCTGTATCTTATGCTTTAACTTAGGCGGGATGATTTCTGCCGGTGATCCTAAATGGACGTGCGACTTCATTTTTATTTAGGATGAGATAATAAATGGCTGCAAAATATATTCATTTGGAAAAGGCTACGGACAAGGGAATTCCCGATATTCGTAAGATGTATATTCGGCATCAGCCTATGAAGACAATTCTAAAAGAACAATACAAACAAGAACGAGATAAACACATTTTCAATCCTCTGTTTATTCTAGATGAACTTGTGGAAATGAATCGATCCGACGATCACAAAATAACAGGAACAGTTCTGGAAAAAGGAAAATTTGTTGAAAAACCTATAGTTTGGGCTAAATTAACAAGTCGTCGATTTCCGGGTGTTAAGATTATTTCATATAAGATCGGGGAAGGTGACGGTCATCGCGTTGTTTTATTTAATCGAGGTGGAGAGGTAAATTATTACAACTCAACAGGTGAAAAGTTATCGGATTTGCCTCCTGAATTGGTTGCGTCGATTGGCGTTGGTGTTCCATTATCTGATGTAAAAAATTCTAAACATATCCATCAGATGGGCGCTGACACGTGCGCGTATCATTCAACTCTCAGGTCTTGTTATAAACATTTGTCAGATGATGAATACAATGATATGATTACAAAACGAGCAAATGAATTAAAGATAAATACAGACCAACTTGCATATAGCAAGGGTCTCTTAACAAGTGAGAAAAAGAAAATTACAGAAACTGATGAACCTCCTATAAGTATGAAGAAGGGGGGATTATTGCGGAAAGGTGAAAAAAGTGTTCCAGTTCCTATTATAGCGCATAGCGGTGAACTTGTTGTTCCTGTTGATACTGTAGATGACGTTCTGAACTCAAATGCTTGGAAGAAACATGTTAAAAGAATTAGTCTTGCAAAAAATGTTTCATTTAACGAAGCATATAAAATCTCTCTAGGATTATAAAATGTCTGAAATCAGAGATGCAAGATATGCTGGATTTTTGTTAGGTATGATTTCCGATAGCATGGAAATGAAAAAATTATTGGACGAACAGTTTGAGAAGAAACATAAACATCTGTCGGAAGAAAAGATCGCTGAACTTAAAAAACTACACGATTCTAAACATTTATCTCAAAAACAACTTGAAGAATATTTTAGAACGCTAATGTATGACGGTCTGAATGATAAACAACTAAAAAAGGTTGAAAAAACTTTATACGGTCTTGTTCCGAAACATAATCTTTCACATATCAGAGCACGCGAATTAGGAAAGAAATCTGAAAAAGAAAGCAGATTTGCAAAAGAACAAAGATTAGAAGTGCCTGAAGAAGAGGAAGAAGAGGAAGAGAGCGAAGAGTTGAATGAAGCCCAAGAAATGCTTAGACGTATATTTGGTGGTGGTGGCGCCGGTGGTGGCGCCGGTGGTGGCGCCGGAGTGTTTAAGAAAGGAGGAGTTGTTAAATCTCATCCGCATATAATGGATGTCCCATTGATTGGTAGATTAAAAGGTAGACACTAAATAAATGTTTCCTTATAGCCATTCGAGACGGCTTGCTTTGATAGAGGAATTAGCCTTAGAACGTGCTTTAGAACTTATGAAATACGAAGATAGCATTCAACGTGTTTTAGATAAAAAGAAAAGTAGCGTTTCAGATCTATTAGGAAATCGAACAAGCGCGAATAGAACCCGAATTGCTGACACTAGGCATCATCTCAAACAAATTAAAGAAACATACGAAAAAGCAATTAGTGGGTTAAAATAAATGTATAAACATTTACATACGTTAACAGTTGGACGAGACCCAATCGTAGACCCTGCTAAAAAAATATTAGAAAATGTAGAAAGATATCCGTCTACAGATTTTAAAACTCATTTTGGCGTTGTATTTGCAAAAAATCCAGAATTGTTAAGACTGGGATTTGATACAAAACGAGCCGTAGAATATGAAGAGGATGGAAAAACATATTATTTTCAAAAACATTCTATGAAGGGCAATCCAACGGTGGAATTGTTAGGATATGGAGAAAAGGGTAAATTAGGTCACATGGTAACTGTTATTAAACGAGGTGACCGTATAGAATTTTATAATTCAAGAGGAAAGCCAATTGAAGATATACCAGCAAGAGGATTGTATGAAGAAGAAGCAGATAGCAATACACACGTCCATCAATTTCGCGCTCCTGTTTGCACTCGTCATGCAGTCTGTCGTGCTATTTTTTCTAATTTGTCAAATGCGGAGTATGATGCTGCATTCAAAGCAGGAATGGAAAAATATGGATTATCTGCTGATGGATTGGCTATGGCTATAACAGACAAAACAATCGAAGCCAAAACTTTGCTTGAAAAAGCCTCACCGCCTACTTCATTCAAAAAAGGCGGACTTATTATGGCTAAAGAAGCATACAAAACACACAGTTCGGATGTGGGAGATTATAAATTAGTCAAAAAAACCCCTACTATGGCTTTGTATAAAAAAGACAATGAATTTGTTGTGTCTATTCGCGGAACATCTGAATTAGATGATGTAAAAGCAGATTTAACATTGCCATTTAATAAATTGAATACGTCTGGTCGGTATAAGAAAGATTTAGAAATTATCAAAAAATGGAAACACGAATATCCATCTGCAAAATGGACCGGAGTAGGACATTCCTTAGGTGGTGCTATTTTGGATGAATTTATTCGAGAAGGATTGGTAGAAAGCGGAACGTCTTACAATCCGGCAATTCAACCTGGAAACATTCGCCCAGAAAACGAAAGACTTCATGCTCTTGGAGATCCGTTATATATACCTTTTATAGGATCTAAAATTGTAGGACGTAGAGCATTAAATCCTCATTCATTGGAAAATTTTATAGACGAATAATAAATGCATAGACATTTACCAGAAGTAGCACCATTTTACGAAGGCAAATATCAAAAATTTTACAACCCAATTCAACGGTATGATAAATTTGACAATACGCCAATCACAAAAATGTTTGGATATTATGATGATAGAATAACGCATAGATATGCTGTCCCAAGTGGAACAGTTTTAATAAGCGGGTCTTTGAAATATCCGAATGCTAAATTTATAGCCCATACAACTCCTAGGTTCGCGCATGCGTCTTTAGTAATTAACAGAGGCGATTCTATAGAACATTATGATTCTGAAGGAAAGCCAATGCATCCAGATATTAAAGCACTGTTAGGACGACATGTCATTGAAAATCCTAAAAAACATCAATACGATGACAAATCGTGTGTTCGCCATGTTATAACGCGAGCCTGCTTATCTCACATGGATAATGAGTCCTATGATGCAACTATTCGTGCAGCGATGGCTAAATATGGATTGTCCGCCGATGCAGTTGTTCGAGGAATCACAAATCGCGCCTTAGAAGTTGAACCTATTTACAAAGCAGAACCTCAACAATCGTTAAGATTTGGTGGATTGGTATATGGTAGAAAATAAAATAGTTATTATAAATAAAAATGAGACATATCAAAACAGACGTTCCACTGGTTGAGGGAGGCAAGAAGTTTTTAGGCGAAAAAAAGGTTAAGGAAGTTGCTGAGAAAGTCGTGAAACAAGGCAAGAAGCATCTTGTAGATGTTGCTGAGAAAGTCGTGAAACAAGCCAAGAAGCATTCTCATAGACTTGTAGATGTTGCTGAGATCGCAGGAGATCATGTTGGTGCATCTGCCGGAGAAGCACTCGGAGCAATGGCCGGTATTCCTGTTATTGGAAAGGCTGTTGGACGTGCTGTTGGTTCTAAAGTTGGACGCGTTGTTGGTGAGAAAGCGCATGCTAAGATTCAGTCTCTTAAGAAGGGAGGAAAGGTTGTCACCGATATCACAGACACTCGTCCTAAGGAACACAAGGAGAAGGTTGTTGCTAAGCGTGTGAATATGGCGCTGAAGGACGTTCAGGCAATTCGCAAGGCCAAGGGTGTTTCTTTAAAGGATGCTTGGGCGATGTATAAGTCGGGCAAGGGGGCTTAAATAATATCTGTTTAATAATATAAAAATGGAATGCCCTTATTGTCGCGTTGATACAGTATTGATTGAAAATGACAAATACAAAACTATGAGCGGTAGGTTTTGGATTTGTTTATTGGAATGCTATTTCTGTGGAAAAGTAATTAAGAAAAAATCAGTTCCAGTTTCTTTCTACAAATCCTTTTCTGACGAATTGGTATGCATTCAAAATTCATGGTGTGAATATTAAATAGACAGCCTGTAAATATAGGTTGTCTATTTTTAAAATTTCGTTTTAGACGGGGTCTTCATCCTCAGGGTCGGCGATAAGTTCTTGGACTTCTTCGATTTCACCATACAGTATTATATTATCGTCTTCAAGACGACGAT
>Ga0207957_1000173_pt1 | contig 15532 bp, 22 predicted proteins | sample CryBogCBH27Jun07_FD_184603 | JGI IMG/M metagenome (GOLD analysis project Ga0207957, IMG submission 184603) | Freshwater microbial communities from Crystal Bog, Wisconsin, USA - CBH27Jun07 (SPAdes) | ecosystem: Environmental > Aquatic > Freshwater > Lake | place: Crystal Bog, Wisconsin, USA...
TTGTATGATAAGGGCATAGCGTAGTTTATGTAATCATTATCTAACTTGATATAATTATCAGGAAAGATTGGTGATCATGTACCCACGCAAAATACATGACTTTTGGATGAACGGAACCATCAAAGATGATTCCAAATTCCAAAGCTCTAGGGATAACTATGAAAGACTTTTGGTCCAGCAGATGCGAGACAAAGGTTATGTTCCTGTCCTTGACATGCAACCACAATTTAATGTAAAATATAACGAAGAGAAGGACCACTATTCTTTCAACCTTGTAATGTACGGCATATTTATTGGTAAAGCCAAAGCATTAAAGTACGAAGGGTTCTCTGGCCAGAGTTTAATACCTAAAGGAAAATAAATGTCAGATGCATATACTAAAGCGGACCTCCGCTCTATTTTGCAATCTTGTGGCATTGAAATCATTTCAGAAACTGGCACAGATTTTCTTTGCCTTTGCCCATTTCACCACAATACAGACTCACCAGCTTTTGCAGTAAGTTATTCTAAAGGTCTTTACATTTGCTACAATCAAAATTGTGATTCATCGGGTACGGTGCTGGACTTAGTTAAAACATTAACCAACCGCAACGACTTTGAAGCTATGCGTTTTATATCAGCCAATAAGCTTTCTGCAGCCGAGCTACTAGAGCAAGAATTAAAAGAGTTGTTAGACGATAAGCCTGAGTTTGTAGAATTTTCACAAGCAACACTAGATAAACTAAATCTTGCTTTGACAGCTAGTCAAGAGGCAAAAGAATACTTTTTGTCTAGAAAAATTGGTCCAGAGGCAGGCAAGCATTTTGGACTGGGGTATTCAGAAAATCAAAAAATGGTTACAGTGCCATTGCATTCTCCTGATGGGATACCAGTTGGAATTATTGGTAGATCAATTCAAGGGAAGAATTTTAAGAATAGCCCCAACTTGCCACGCAATAAAACTATGTTTAATCTGCACCGAGCAAAGCGTGAGGGCGGAACTATTATAGTCGTAGAGTCTAGCTTTGATGCTATTCGTTTGTGGCAGGCGGGATTTCCAAATGCTGTAGCAACCCTAGGAGGTAGCATATCAGACACCAATATTCAACACTTAAATAAGTATGCATCTACAATCATTCTAATGACAGACAATGATTCAGCTGGGCGGGCTTTAGGAAATACAATCGCTAATAAATTAAAGAATAAAAATATTCTGTGGGCTAAATATGACCACAACTGTATATACCCACATATGGCAAAAGATGTGGGCGATCTCACAGATGAAGAAATAAAAACATGTATAAAGAATGCAATCCCGCATTTTGAGTATGCCAATATCTAGTAGACAAAACCATATTGGCATGATATACTAATCAAACAGGGCATCAAACAGCCCTTATACTAAGGAGAAATATATGGGTATCGTAACAGGTCTAAAAGCTATGAATGAGCAAATGGAACAAAAGTCTCATTCTAGTGATGCACAAAAAGGAAGATGGCTACAACTTAAAGATGGCCAATCACTAAAAATCCGCTTCATGCAAGAAATTGATCCAGACTCTAAGAATTATAATGATAAGGCTGGCTTGGCATTTATTGCAGTTGAGCACACAAATCCAAAGGATTACAAGCGTAAGGCTCTTTGCACAATTGAAGACCAAGGTCGTTGCTACGGTTGTGAAATGCACCGCCGTGACCCAAAGGCTGGTTGGAAGGGTCGTGCACGTTTCTATGCAAATGTGCTCGTTGATGATGGCTCAGAAGAGGCATATGTCGCAATCTTTTCACAAGGTGCAGGTCCAAAGTCTGCAACACCTGAAATCATCAACTATGCGGGGGAGACTGGAAGCATTTCCAATCTTACTTGGAAGCTAAAGCGTACAGGCACTGCAACAGAAACTAATTATTCAATTATTCCATTGCCTACAGCAGATGTAGCACCAATTGATTTGGATAAGTATGAATTGTTTGATCTTCAAAAGACAGCAGTTCGTGATGTTGCATACGACGAGCAAGAGTCATTTTATCTTGGAATCACATCTGATTCTTCTGATGAATCTTTGCAGTCAACCTCATCCGCCGTTGAGTGGTAATTAAAAACTAACAAGAGAGTTAAACATGTCTGACTTTGTGCATTTGCATTGCCATAGCCATTACTCGTTAATGGACGGGCTTAATACACCTCATGAATTACTTGAGGCTGCAAAGAATCAGGGTCAGACATCTTTAGCTATTACAGACCACGGCTCTCTTGCATCTCACAGAGACATGCAGATTGCAGCAAAAGAACTTGGCATGAAGCCAATCCTTGGACTAGAAGCATATATATCATCAACAGATCGTTTTGACAAAAGAGCAGTATCTAAGCGTGACGACAATACCTCTTTATATAATCATATAATTTTGTTAGCTAAGGATAGTTTAGGACTAAAGAACCTACAAAAGCTATCGCAGATTGCTTGGACTGAGGGGTATTATCATAAGCCAAGAATTGATATTGATGCTCTATTTGAATTCGGTGACGGTATAATTGTATTATCTGGTTGCATGAATGGACTTATCCCTAAAGCTATTGAGCGTGGGGATAATGAAAAAGCAAGAGAATATGTCAAGATGTTCAAGAATCGTTTTGGCAAAGACTTTTATATTGAAGTACAGGCACACAACCCAGAGAGTCTAAACACTGCCCTTCTAGAATTGGCAGATGAATTGGGAGTGAAGCCAGTTGCTACAGGAGATTGTCATTTTGCAAAGAAAGAGGAGAGGGATTTGGAAGAGCTCCTCCTCATCCTCTCAACAAAGCCTACAGAAAACAAAGAAGCAGACTATGCAAGCAGTCGTCAATACACTAATATTGTTGATCGCTTTGATTATATTTATCCCAACCGCCCTATCAGTTTCTCTGATATTAACGTTTATATTCAATCCTATGATGAGATTGCATTGGACTTTGAAAAAGCGGGGATTAAAAGAAAAGATATCTACAAATCATCAGTAGAAATCTCTGACAAGATTGAGGACTATGACTTTCATGAAAACCTTGACTTGTTACCTGTTCCAAAAAAGAATGCATTAAAAACATTAAAAGAAATGTGCGATAAGTCTCTAGTAGAAAAGGGATTAGACAATGAGACATATAGAGAAAGATTACAAGAAGAGCTTCAAATCATCGCTGATAAGAATTTTGCTAGTTACTTCCTTGTTGTTGGTGATATGGTGGGCTGGGCAAAAGACAATGAAATCATGGTTGGCCCAGGAAGAGGATCCGCTGCTGGATCTCTAGTCTGTTATTTAATGGGTATTACTGATGTAGACCCTATTAAGTTTGACCTATTGTTCTTCCGATTTATTAATCCAGAACGTAATGACTTCCCCGATATTGATACAGACTTTATGGACCGCCGTCGTGGTGAGGTAAAAGAGTATCTTCGCAAAAAGTTTAAGCATGTAGCGTCTATTTCTACATACCAATATTTTAAAGATAAAGGTGTTGTGCGGGACGTGGCAAGAGCTTTCCTAGTTCCACTAGGTGAAGTTAATAAAGCACTAAAAGGTGTTGAGACATTTGAAGAGTATGAGTCAAGTCAAAGCACAGAAGAATTTAGAAAGAAGTATCCAGAGGTAACCAAGTATGCCTCCATGCTTCGTGGCAAGATTCGTGGCAACGGAATGCACGCAGCTGGTGTTGTTGTAGCAAGAGATGATATTAGCAAGTATGTTCCTATTGAAACACGTAAAGACCCAAATGAATCAGTTTCTGGTCGCATTCCCGTTGTTGCATATGACATGGAGCAAACCGCTGATCTTGGCTTAATTAAGCTTGACGTGCTAGGACTTAAAACACTATCTGTTATTGATGATGCTTTAAGAACTATTGAACACATTAAAAAGAAAAAGATTAGCCTTAAAGATATAAAGCTTGATGACCCTAAAGTTTTTGAAATGCTTTCAAGTGGATTTACGAAGGGTGTGTTTCAAGCAGAAGCAACCCCTTATACCAATCTACTAATGAAGATGGGTGTTAGTACATTTGAAGACCTTGCAGCGTCAAATGCTTTGGTTCGCCCAGGTGCTATGAATACTGTAGGTGGTTCATACATTCGCCGTAAAAAAGGTGAAGAGATAATTACTTATGCTCATCCAATTATGCATGAGTTTACAGAGCGTACATACGGAGTTATCATTTATCAGGAACAAGTTATGCAGGCTTGCGTATACTTGGGCGGTATGTCATGGGCTGATGCTGACAAGGTAAGAAAGATTATTGGAAAGAAAAAGGATGCAAGTGAATTTGATGTTTACAAGGATCAGTTTATTACAGGTGCAAGCAAACATATTACGCCAGAAGATGCACAAAAGCTATGGCATGATTTTGAGGCTCATGCGGGCTATTCTTTTAATCGTTCACATGCTATTGCTTATTCTATGCTATCGTATTATACTGCGTGGCTCAAGCGTTATTATCCGCTTGAGTTTATGTTTGCCATTCTCAAGAATGAGAAAGATAAAGATGCTCGCACGGACTATCTATTGGAAGCAAAGCGACTCGGCATTAAAGTACTCCTTCCCCATATTAATGAATCGGAGCTGGACTTCAGTATTCAAGGTAACTCAATAAGGTTTGGTCTCTCTAATATTAAATATATTTCAGACAATATTGGTAGTAAGATTACTGCTCTTCGTCCGTTCAGTTCATACAAAGACTTTACGGAAAAGGCGGGGGTTAAGGGAAGTGGCATTAATTCAAGAGCGATAGAATCACTTAATACTATTGGTGCTGCAGCATTTCCTGATAATAAGCGTAGGGGTAATGAAAATGAAAACCTTTATGAATATCTTGGTATTCCTAAATTTGATACAGGCAAGCTAAGTCCTGCAATTAAAGCACAGGTAAACCCACTTGAAGAATTTCTTGAAGAAGGTTGCTTTGTTCTGTTGGCCATGGTTAAGTCTATTAAGAAAGGTCCTACATGGGCTCGTGTAGAGCTTGTAGATGACACAGGTTCAATTGGTATCTTCCATGAAGTAAACACAAAGATTGAGCCAGGCATGATGTACTTCTTCTTAGTCGGAGATAATCGTATCCACAAGTATGTAACCATTAATGATGTTGTTGACAAAGTAGACGATCCATTTGTACAATGGTTGTATAAAGATAAGCTCAAAGTTGAAAATGGTAAGAGGCTAGTTTTAGATTTTACACACTATAAGACTAAAGCAAATAAGATGATGGCCCACATTATCTTATCTGATGCAGATAAAAACTTAGAGCGTGTTATTGCTTTCCCTAAGTTATATGCAAAGGCTTTGGGCAAGATGCAGGCGGGAATGATTTGTGATCCCGCAATTGCACAAATGGATGATGGAACTCTATATGTAAAGGAGGTAGGTTAATGGAAAAAGATGTATCAAATGCAAACATATCCCTAGAACAAATTTTGGCAGCAATAATTAATAAGTTTGGCTCTGTTGATATTAGCATGAAAGACTTGTTAACTAATTATTCAGAAAAAAGTATTTCAGTAACTCAAGACCCAGACAGTGATCAAATAAGATTTGAGCTTATTGATAATCCAACAGAAACCGAATAAATAGTGTATAATATAAGTATATGGCTCAGTCCTACATACTTAAAGGTACGGAGAACGAGTTCCTGTTAGTAATTAGAGCAGAGGACGAAAAGGCAATCTATAACATTATAGATTTTTTAGCGACTAGTCGTAATGAACAAGTTAAAGAGTTAGCAATAGAATTAGAGAAGAGTTTACATGATAACGGAAGAGATTCTGGCAAAGCTGGATCCAAAAACAAGAGCAAGACTACAATTAGCAACAACAGTAAGCGTAGAAAAACAAAAGACGCCTAGTATTGGTTTAACAATGGGCCTTAAAGGTGGTTTAGGCTTTGGTCGTCAAGTTCTAATTTGGGGAAATAAGTCTGCTGGTAAATCTTCATTCTGCCTACAAATGATTGGGCAAGCACAAAAAGAAGGCAAGACATGTGCTTGGATTGATGCAGAAGCATCATATGACCCAACATGGGCTGCTAAATTAGGTGTAGATTCAGAAAAGCTTATTTATTCTCCAGCTAAATCTATTAACGATATGGTTGATGTTGCACAACAACTTATGGAAGCAGGAGTAGATATTATTGTTGTAGATTCAATTTCTGCTCTACTCCCCGCCATTTATTTTGAAAAAGATAGTTCAGACTTAAAGAAGCTGGAAGACACCAAGCAAATTGGTGCAGAAGCAAAGGATATGACACATGCAGTCAAAATGCTTAACTATGCCAATAAGAATACATTACTCGTGCTTATTTCTCAACAGAGAAATCAATTCGGTAGCATGCATGCATCGCACATCCCTACAGGCGGAATGGCAGTTAAGTTTTTTAGCAGTACCGTCATTAAACTTTGGGCATCGGAAGCTGATGCAAATGCTATTAAAGCTGGAATCCAAGTTGGTGACAAAATTATTGAACAAAAAGTTGGTAGGCCAGTCAATTGGATTATTGACTACAACAAGACTGGGCCAATGGGACTATCGGGCCAGTACGACTTTTATTTTCAAGGTGATAAAGTTGGAGTTGACGTTATCGGGGAAATCCTAGATGTTGCTGAAATGATGGGTATTGTACAAAAAGGCGGTGCTTGGTATACAGTTAATGAAGAGCGTTTTCAAGGACGTGCTAAAGCTGTAGAATATTTGCGGGAAAACCCAGATGTAGCTGAAAAAATTAAGGGAGAAATCTATGACAAATCTTGAACAATTTCTTAATAAAGACAATAAGGTAAAGCATAAAAGAGTTGAACCTGCAAGCGGTTCCTTTAAATGCCAGATTCCAGAATGCAATGAAGTAGTTTATGAAGGCTTTGTTGACAAAGACGAAAATCGTTTATATTGGATATGCTCTAATGATCATGAATCTAGTGTGGTATTTTAATGTCAGAGCGTGGAGAAATAAAACGTGACGGAGCTAAAGGACAAAAAAATTCTGGTCGTGGCGATTACCAAAAGGGAGACGCTCAATGGCATAATTTTGTGGTTGATTATAAAGAGTATGAGAAATCAATCTCTATATCAAAAGATATTTGGGCTAAAATTTGTACAGACACTTTTAAGGTGGATAGGAATAAGAGCCCAGTTCTTAAACTCATCCTTGGTGGCGAAGGAACTAAAACTAGACTTGCAGTAATTGAATGGGCTTTACTTGAGCAGTTGATAGAGTGTTGGGAGACACATAATGATTAATGAAACTGATGTAGAAGAATTTCGCATTTGGTTTAATAACGGAGTAGAACGTGGTTGGGTTACAGATGTTTTTTGTGCTACCCACGACGGCATACCTTCAATTTCTGAAGAAGAAGAAAAAGAATGGGAAGATGGTGGAGACCCTTGCCAGTTTGTGGTTAGGATTCTTGAATGACAGATAAGCCAGTAGTTGAACTAATTAGTGAACTTACAGAGTTTAATGACATGAAGCAGTTCATGAATGATTCTGATCTTGACTATGCACTTGATTTAATTATTAAATTGATTGCAAAGCCTGATGTACCTTCATCAAAAGCTCCCGACCTTATTGTAAAGATGCAGGCTTTGTCTGCAAAGTTTGCAATGATGTCAAGATTCTATACTACCTTTGAAAAAGGCGGGGAGAATAGTAAGAAAAAGAACGTATATTACACAGCAGAAGAAGCAATCAATCGCCTAGTTGATGCCCTTAAATATTCAGCAAAGTATGGAGCATAATGGGAAGAGATTTAATTGCTAATTTAAAGTTTCAAAAGATGTCAAATCCAGAAGGGTTTGATCCAATCAAGTTTGCAGAAATGTATGAGGAGGCTGTATTAAGTGGAAAAAGACCAAATGAATTTACCCAAAAGAAAACTTTTAGCCCTAGTACTGTTGGTTACGGCAACGGTAATTGTCCTAGATATTGGTTCCTTGCTTTTACTGGTGCTGAGTTTGAAAATGAAACCGATGCTATGGGCGTCGTTAATATGGATAATGGTACGTATGTTCATGATCGCATTCAGAAAGTCATGGCTAAAACTCCAGTATTCAAAGCAAATGAAACAGAAGTTACCCATGATGATCCTCCAATTAGAGGCTTTGCAGACACTTTTATAGAGTGGAACGGCAAAGAAGTAGTTGGCGAAATTAAGTCTGCCAAAGAAGAAATCTTTGCCATTAGACAAGCAGAGATGCAAGGATTGCCATATCATAAAGTTCAGCTTTTAACTTACATGAAGATTCGTGGGGCAGAGCAAGGATTCTTTTTCTACGAAAATAAAAATGACAATAGCTTTTTGATTATTCCAATTAACATGGATGAAAAGAATACCAAGCTTGTTGATGGTGTTTGGGATTGGATGCGTAAAGTTTATGATGCTTATGAAGCAGGAACTTTGCCAGAAAGAAAGTTTACTAAATCAACATGGGCATGCAAAGGTTGTCCAGTAAAGAAAGTATGCTGGGAAGATAAAAAAGATCTTGGCGAAGTTGACATAGAGGCGTTGGTACTTGAAAAGTGAAATGTGCTTATGCTGAGTGCTCAAATAATTTTGAGCCTAAAACCCATAACCAAAAGTATTGCTCTGATGAGTGTTGCCGCATAGCAACAAATCAAAAACTCAAAGAAGCATACTATGAGAAAAAAGCTCGGTTGGCGGGTAAGCAAAGAATATGCAAGAACAAAGGATGTAATGTAATTTTAAGTAGATATAATGAATCTAATATATGTGATAAGTGTGTTGGGGAAGTTAAAAAAGCTGAAAAACAATCATTACTGGAGATGATAAATAATGTCATTAGCTAGTCTTGTAAAACCCAGAGGAACTAAGGTACTTGCTATAGATGCAAGTACTAATAGCCTTGCCTTTTGCCTTATGAGCGGTAAAAAACCAGTTAAATGGGGAGAGGTTGTGTTTGAAGGGGCGGATGTCTATGAAAGAATACTTGACGCAAAGCGTAAGATTAAATCATTTAAAAACCAGTTAGACACAGACTTTGTTGTTATTGAAGCTGCAATTACAGTAAGATCTGTACAAACAGGAATTAAGATGGCATACGTATTTGGTGCTATAATGGGAGAGTTACTTAGTGATAATGTTGAGGTTGTTGAAGTTCATCCTATAACTTGGCAATCTTATCTAGGAAACAAAAATTTTACAAAGGCAGAAAAACAGGCGGTAAAAGATGAATTTCCAGGAAAATCAGATAACTGGTACAAGGGAAAAATCAGAGAACTTAGAAAGTCTCGGACAATTGACTTTGCAAGAACACTGGGCATTAACACTGAAAATGATAACGTCGCTGATGCGGCGGGGATAGCATGGTATGCAGTAAATGAAATTATATGATTCTAAAGAGTGGTGCTACAAGAGATATGTAGTAGAAAAAAAGAAAATTGTTGATATGGCAATGGAAGCTAAGTGCTCTCATATGACCATCCAGAGGTCACTAGAAAGATTTGGATTTATTAAAAAGCCTAGAAAGTGGACAAAATGATACCAGTATTAGCTATACCAGTTTTAAACAGATATGATTTGCTAGATCAAAATATTGAAAGTATTGATTACCAAGTTGCCGAAATTCTTATTATTAATAATGGTAAAGAGCCATATGAGCCCAAGCGTAAAGATTTAAATATCAGAGTTCTTAATCTTCCCTCTAATCTTGGCATGTCTGGCTCATGGAATTTAACAATTAAATTATATCCACATGAAGAGTACTGGATGTTTTCGTCAGCAGATACTTTTTGGATTCCAGGTGCTTTAGAAAAGTTGTCTGCAGAAAGTGGTAAAGGCAAATTGGTTATGACTACCGAAGGCTGGGGAGCATTTACTATTGGTGAAAATATTATTAGAGAAGTAGGTCTTTTTGATGAATATTTCTATCCTATTTATTATGAAGATACAGATTACTACGAAAGAGTAATGCGTTCAAATGTTAAAGATGGATATGTTAGTGGATTAATTGAAGTAAATGTGCCTCATGGTGCATCTCAAACAATTAAGAGTGATGTTAATTTAACAAACAAAAATAATAAAACATTTGCAATTAATGAAGCTTATTTTAATAAAAAGAAATCAGAAGATTTTAAGATTAACGGAGTTTGGAATATTAATCGCAGAAGGGAAAATGAATGGCTGCGATAATTGGTTTATTGCCAGCTTCTGGCAGTGCATCAAGGTTGGGCGGTATACCAAAGTTTTGTTTGCCTCTGACAGACACTCAAAATATATTACAATGGCATGTAGAAAAAATGCTAGAAGTATGTGATATTGTAAAAATATCTACTAGATCTGCGTGGCTTCCCATTGTAAATCAAATGGATCTGCCTCCAACTGCAGTAGTATATGAAATTGAGCCTTCAACAATGTCTGATGCATTAGTTAAAATGATGGTTAATCCAAAATCTAAATACATTATTGGTATGCCAGACACCTATATGCCAGGATCTAATGGGGAGTTTTATAAACAACTTGCTGAATCTGATGCAGATGTTACCTTGGCAGCTTTTGATTGTCATGAAGATTTAATGGGTCGTGTAGGTCAGATTAAGTTTGATGAATCTAACAATGTTATTGATTCCCTTGACAAGACTTTAGGGTGCGACTATAATTATATGTGGGGAGCAATGGCTGTCCAAAATGTTTATATCAATGAAGAGTTTCCAAACCCAGGTGTTCAAATAATGGATTGGGTTAATGAAGGAAAAGATGTAAAGGCGGTAGTTGCAAAAGGCAAGTACCTAGATATTGGAACCGTCAATGGTCTTAAAATGTTGTATAGAGAGAAAATATAATGCTAAATCCAGTATATAAAGACGCTAAACAGTTTAGTTGCAATGATTTGTATTTGCATTCAACAAGTGCCCCTTCAGGCAATAAAATTTGGCATACTTGCCATGAAATTGCTCAGCTACTTATAGAAAAAAATATTTCATATGGCGATTCAGCTTTATCTCCAAATAGAATATTTGCTCAGTCTGACAATGTTGAACAGCTTAAAGTAAGAATTGATGATAAGTTAAACCGTGTGAAGAATAATCAAGGTTTCGCTGGAGACAATGATATTGATGATTTAATTGGTTATTTAATTTTACTTAAAATTACCATTGACAAAAGCAATGATTAAGAGGTATAATTAAATAATGGATAAATTGATTAGACAAGCGGGGTCACAGTCACAAGCTGGACAAGAGTCATTTGTTTTGAACATGACAGGCTGGAAAAAAGATGGCTATTATGTTGAAATTGGTGCGTTTGACCCGTGGAAAGATTCTAATACTTTTAACCTTGAGACAGAATATAACTGGAAGGGCTTTGGCGTAGAAATTCTTCCAGAATGTGTTGAAAATTTTAAGACTAGAAATAACCCGTGTATAGCTGCAGATGCAATGACACTAAATTATAGTGAATTATTTAAAACATATAATGCGCCTAAGCAAATTGATTATTTACAACTTGATGTTGAACCAGCCGAAAATACCTTAAAAGTTTTGCAAGCCATGCCCCTAGGAGAATATCGTTTTTCTGTAATAACTTTTGAACATGATCTTTATGATAATAATTGGCCAGATAACCATAAGCATAAAAATACAGCAAAAAATATACTTGAGTCTTATGGGTATAAATTAGTTGCAGAAAATATTAATCATGGTGAAAATAAACCTTTTGAAGATTGGTACATTGATCCAATAGTTATTAATGAAAGTATATGGAGTCTTGCCGTGTGCAACAATATTGACGGAAATAGTTTGTTTGAATAGGAAAAAATATGCCAACTTATGATTATACGTGTATTGAATGTGATAAAACAAAAGGGGTTACTAGGTCATTTTCTGATCCAGAAGTCATTCCTCCATGCCCAAGTTGTGGCTATAAAATGACAAGAGTATATACGCCTGCAGGAATTCAATTTAAAGGATCAGGATTTTATAAAACAGACAATGGCTAATGAAATAGAAGTTGCGGGTCAATTTGACCAAATGAATAAAGTTATTGAAGAATTGCTAAAGGGCAATTCTCCCGCCCAGATTGCTCGTTCTCTAGAGCTTACTCGTGTTCAAGTAGAAAATTATATTGATGCTTGGAAGGGCTTTGTTCATGACAACAAAGCTATTCGTGACCGTGCTAAAGAAGCTTTGGCGGGAGCAGATGAGCATTACAATATGCTTATTAAAGAAGCTTGGGTTACATTAAATCAAGCAGATGCACAAGATGCACCAAATGTTAAAGCACAAGTAATTAAGCTTATTGCTGATATTGAAGCCAAAAGAATTGATATGTTAAACAAGGCGGGAGTTTTGGAAGATACTTCTATGGCAGATCAAATCCTTGAGTCAGAAAGAAAGCAAGACATTCTTGTAGGAATACTAAAAGATGTAACTGCAACTTGTGATAAATGTAAATGGGAAGTATCCCGTAGACTCTCAGAAGTAACAGGTCAAATAGAGGCTGTTGTAATAAGTGACTGATTTTAATATTTTTCTTGATGCTCTTGAAGGTGATGAGTTCTCAGAAAAACCCGCATCTCTTGAAGAATTTGTAACCAGCAAAGATTATTTGGGACTGCCTCCTCTTTCACAATATCAATATCAAATGATTCGTGCATCTACGCAAATTTATAAGCGTGAGACATTGCACAAGATTTATGGTGAAGAAGAAGGCGAAAAGATTTGGAAGCAAACTTGCTCCGAAGTTATTCTGCAACTGGGCAAAGGTTCTGGAAAAGACTATACATCTACAATCGCTTGTGCATACATGGTGCATTTGCTTTTGTGCTTAACGGATCCAGCAAGATACTATGGCAAGCCACCAGGCGATGCTATTGATATTATTAACATTGCTATTAACGCTATTCAAGCTAACCGAGTATTCTTTAAAGGATTTAATCAACGTATTGAAAAGTCCCCGTGGTTCCAAGGCAAGTATATTGCTAAGGCTAACATGGTTGAGTTTGATAAATCTGTTACAGTTCACTCAGGTCACTCAGAGCGTGAAGCATGGGAAGGCTATAACGTTCTTGTAGTTATCCTTGACGAAATCTCAGGCTTTGAACTTGAGTCAACTTCAGGTCACGATCAAGCTAAAACTGCTTCAGCAATCTACAAGATGTATCGTGCATCTGTAAACTCCCGTTTTCCAGATTTTGGTAAAGTAATTCTACTTTCATTCCCTCGCTTTAAAAACGATTACATTCAGCAAAAGTATAATGAAGCGGTGGCGGAAAAAGAAGTTGTGCTGAGACATCATAAGTTTAAGGTTGATCCAGATTTGCCAGATGGCACAGAAGGAAATGAATTTGAGATGGAGTGGGAAGAAGACCATATCATCTCGTATAAAGTACCTAGAATGTATGCTTTGAAAAGACCTACATGGGAGATCAATCCTACTAGAACTATTGATGATTTTACTATTGACTTTTATACAGACCCTACAGATGCATTGTCTCGCTTTGCATGCATGCCTCCAGATGCTACGGATGCGTTCTTTAAGAGCAGAATGGTTATTGAAAAAGCATTTAGTAATCCAAAGTTAAATGTAGATTCATATGGCAGATTTGAAGATGATTTTAGACCACAAGAAGACGTAAAGTATTTTATGCATGTGGACTTGGCACAAAAACATGACCATTGTGCCGTAGCTTTAGCTCACGTTGCGGGCTGGGTTTCAATGAAGATTGGTGACAATTACAAGCAAGCAGCACCCAGAGTTGTTGTTGATGCAGTAAGATATTGGACGCCAACTGCATCTAAATCAGTTGACTTTACAGAAGTTAAAGATTATATTACAAGTGTTAGAGATCGTGGATTCAATCTTAAATTAGTTACATTTGACCGCTGGAACTCACATGACATGATGCAGCAGTTGGGGGTTCATGGCATTAAAACTGAGATTCTTTCTGTTGCTAAAAAGCACTATGAAGATATGTCTCTTACATTAACTGAAGAAAGATTACATGGACCAAAGATCCAGCTTTTGATTGATGAATTGCTTCAGCTTCGCATTGTTAGAGACAAGGTAGATCACCCTAGAAAGGGTTCTAAGGACCTTTCAGATGCTGTCTGTGGTGCAATCTACAATTCAATTGCATTAACGCCACCAGACGCAGACAAAGAAGTTGAGATCTATACTTATGGCGGGGTGTTTGCAGATGAGATTCAGAAGCTAAAAGAAGAATCAGATGCTAGATTAAAGAATGTTATTAGAATGCCTGATAAACCTGAGATGCCTACTAATTTACGTGAATTCATGGGTATTGAAGAAGATGAAGATGAGATCCCTGTTGACAGCTTTAGAATTCTATAGTAGACTGTCACCTATAACAACAAACAAAGGATAATAAATGCTGGCAAATGGAACAATTAAAACCATTGAAGATGAAGAAGATATTTATATTAGTTTAACTGCACTTTGTGAATATTTTACAATGTCTTCAGTTAATATGAAGAAAGAAATTGAATTAACAGATACAAAGAATAAACGATATGCTGCTGGATTGTATGACATGATGCATACACTTGCACAAGAAATGTGTGAGTTGGGTAAGTATGAAGCACAACGTCGTATGATTAATAGTCCAGAAGATCTATTAAAGATGATTGACAAGAACCCTTTTGGTAAGATAGAATAATATAAATTGGGATGTAGCTCAGCTGGCAGAGCGTCCGACTGTTAATCGGAATGTCGTAGGTCCGAATCCTACCATCCCAGCAAATTATTAAACAACTAACAGAAAGAGTATAATTATGAATATGATGGCTGAGAAAGTAGAAGATAGTAAAGATGTTGAAGAATTTATACTTGGTCCTAGCAATCGTTGTGACAGTTGTGCTGCTGAAGCTTTAGTTTTAGTTAAAGGTGTAACAGGCGAACTATTGTTTTGTGGTCATCATTATGCAAAAAATGAAGAAGCATTGAAAAATTTTGCATATGAAATAGTTGATGAAAGAAAAAAGTTAATAGAAAATAAATTAATTGGTGAAGCCCACGCCTAATCAATCAGGAGCAATAGCTCAGTTGGTTAGAGCCCCCGACTCATAATCGGGTCGTCGTAGGTTCAAGTCCTACTTGCTCCACTAATTCCCGTTCGTCCAACTGGCAGGACAATGGCCTTTGAAGCCATGAATCGTGGTCCGAATCCACGGCGGGAAGCCAGGTCATAGATGGCACTTACTTAGGATGTTATAGTTACATATTACAAACTAACTGGGCAACTCGCTCACCATCTATGGCCCCTTGCCTCTTTAGCTCAGTGGTAGAGCATCCGCCTTGTAAGCGGAAGGTCGTCAGTTCAATCCTGACTAGAGGCTCAAATGATGTTATAATTAAACTATCATGACTGATGCACACGATCAAAATATGACTTTACATATTCTGGCACATATTCCAGAACATGACCCACGTGAATCTGATCCAAATTATAAATATTTTGTTCAAGCCAAAAAAAAGATCAAAGAGGCGGGACTTTGGAAATGTGTGATCAATGATGATTTATGTGGCGGGGAACCAGAATTACATCACACACATGTAGAATTTAGC
>Ga0207957_1000176_pt1 | contig 15402 bp, 19 predicted proteins | sample CryBogCBH27Jun07_FD_184603 | JGI IMG/M metagenome (GOLD analysis project Ga0207957, IMG submission 184603) | Freshwater microbial communities from Crystal Bog, Wisconsin, USA - CBH27Jun07 (SPAdes) | ecosystem: Environmental > Aquatic > Freshwater > Lake | place: Crystal Bog, Wisconsin, USA...
CAATAAGGGCAGTTACTTCAGCTTGTGTTAGTCCTAATGCTGTTAGTTTAGCTAGTGCAGAAGCCTTTGCAGTTGCTTGTGCTTGTTGTATAGCAATTTTATTTGCTTCATCTTCAGCAAATTTAGCTTCTCTTGCATCAATTTCTGATTGCGTTAAAGCTACTTTTTCACCGATTAAATGGTCTTGTGAACCATCTTGTTCGTAGCCGTAAATGTTATTTTGATTGTCTTTGTATAGTTTCATTATCTTAATTCCCACCATCCGCCAAAGTTTGCATTACCATTCCAACTAATTGAATATGTTGTGCTGTCAGGAACAATCATAGAAAACTGTACTCTGTAACCTATTGAACCATTCATAGTCGGGTATATTGTTGAACCAGCAACTGTAAACACAAGATTACTTCCTTGATTAGAATTATCTGCAATAAATACAGTTACAAAAATTGGTTTACCAGTTGAATTCGTATATGTTGTTCCTGAAGAACGACTGCCTGTAACATTTGAATATGTTTGCCCAACACCTAAACCACTTGCTACTGGTGCTGTAGAAGTCCAAACAGAACCATTAGAAGTAAGTACATTACCTGAAGTGCTTGGTGAAGGTATTCCAGTAGTTTGTGTAGTCGAATCACTAAATGTAATTGATGGGCTAGAGCCATTAATAATAGTTGTCATTATGCTTTCACCTCATCGGCTGGTTGTTTAGCCCATTGGACTATTGCCTTCTGGCGTAATTTTTCTCTAGTTTCCATACTGTGTGTATATCCTTTACGAGATTCAGATAATTTTTGTTTTGTTTCTTCTGATAATTTGCGACCAGTTAATGCTTTAGAAACTGCTGGGTTTTTACGACCTTTTAACGATGCTGATATTTTGGCACGATTTTCAGGGCTACGATAAGCACCTTTATTAACTGATTTACCAATTTTTTTCTGGCGAAGATACTCTGTCATTTCAGGAGTATGCTTTTTGCCATAGAAAGGATTGCGTTCACCTTTCATGCTTGCACCCATCATGCCTGTTTCCTCGACCAAATTAGCCCATTCATCGCTATTGACAATATCGTGGTCAGCAGAGAACTTTTTAGCCGCTTTTAGGCATCTTTGCTTATCGGTATATACACCCATTACGCCGACTGTAATATCCTTGCCATGAACCTTTAAATGATTATTCCAACGAGTTCCGCTACCTTTGTAACTATAAATCCTGTATAGCAAAGATGTCTTGCAAAAGTACTTTAAGCCAGTTATGTTATGTTGCATAACTAGCAAGGCGGTAGGTGGAAAATTTTGATTAAGCATTTTCATCCGCAGGTAAAACTTGACCGCCTTCAGCTACCCATTTTAGGTAGGCTTGATAGTCTGTGTTGTCTTCAAGCATGGGAATAAAAGCACCATCAGATAAGCGTTTAATTGTTTTTTCTTCCATTAATTGATACATTTTATAACTCCGCACTTAAAGTAACTGCAATCCATCCTGAATTTGCAACACCAAAATAAGGTTGTCCATCGTTATAACCAGTATTACCACCACGAATACGAACACCATCATATTGAAGTTGCCCAATGTTTGTATCAAATGTGCTTACAATTTGATTAATATTCCAAGTTGATGATGAACCAGCTAATGAATAAGCGGTAAAACTTGTTTGTGAACCTGATACATATGTTGCTGTAGGCCCAGTTCTCATTGGACTAAATGTAAACGGCATATTAAATTCACTTGCCGTTGCGCCTGAACCTGATGCACGAATAACACCTACTTGACTGTTTGTTTGTGCAATAAGCAAATATTGGAAATAACGATAACAATTATATAGTTCGGTGCTATACATCCGATACTCAAATCCAGTAGCACTACTTCCTACTTCTAATTGCACGCCTGTGATGTAAAAGGTTGCTCCGTTTGTTCCTACTACGGATGTTGCTCCTGTGGCTGAAACATAATTGTTTGCAGACCATGAACCAGCAGTTCCGCTATATGTTGAGCCTACTCCAAGACCAAAATAAACTGCTAATCCAGCGGTATTGTCTTTAGCCCAAGTTCCTGTGGTATCGCCAGCTACAGTAATTGAAATTTGAGTCCATGTATTTGCTACAGGAATTGAATAAGTGAATGCATAAGACCTGTTAGCAGCTCCATTTCCGAAAGAACCGCCAAAAGTGCCTGTTAAACTAGATTGCACCCAAAATGACAATGTTACAGTTTTTGCATTAGCAGTTCCCCAGCCTAAATCGGCAACATTGTAGCCTTCAATTTTTTGTTGAAGTGAAAAGAAATCACCAGAGACAACAGAGTAAGCAGAAGATGAAGTTACACCTAAATAGTTAGTAAATCCGATTGGTGGGGTAACAGAACCAGCATTTTGCTGAGTTGTAAATTTTGATGCTTGAGTTATAAAGAAATACCATCTATCTAAAGTATATTGTCCATTAGTAGGAGTAACACTAGCACCAGCGTTTCTTTGGTCAATAACCATCGCACCATTGATAATGCGGTTCTTCATTATGGTTGCATTACCAGCACCTAAATTGCTTCCTGCTACGCTTGTTCCGATTATATCAGCATTGACTGTTCCGTAAGCCATTATGCGTACTCCTTATAGGCAAACTCGCCATGATATTTATTTCGTGCTTCCATAGCAACTAACTCCGCTAATTCAAGGTCTTTAAAGCCACCAAAATCTTTACGCTTGCCGTTGGCTTGAACACGGACACGCCATACTTTATCAACTTTACTCCAACTAACGCCTTTTACACCGCTTGTAGCATCTTTGCGAACTTTTGCATTTTGGGCATTTTGTTCAAGACTAGCTTCACGCAAGTTTTCAATCTTGTTATTAGAACGATTGCGGTCAATATGGTCTACAAACTGTGGTAAATAACCGTGGTGCATCATAAATACAATGCGATGAGTAAGGTAATGTTTGCCATTAATAATTACTTGGTAGGCGTTGTCATGCGGTCTATAAGTTCCAGCTTTTGAACCAGCTTTATTACGGCTACGACTTACCTTGTAATAGATTTCTCCATCACGATATTCAAACAACTCATTAAGCATTTCTTTACTTAATGGCATCTAATTGCTCCTGCGTGGGCTTAACTAAAGTTGGATGATTCCAAGCCTTGATATAGTCTCCAGCACCATTAGAATCATTTTGAAGTGTAATAACACCACTAGCAAAATCAAAGTTTGCAAGTTCAGGATATAGTTTTATGATTTTTTCGTACATTATGCTGCCCTTACCATTGATGCTTGAAAATATGTTAATGATGACCCACTATAAGTATTATGTGAAACACCCCCATTTTGAAAAGCATATATTTGAATGTAATCAGTAGAGCCATTCATATAAATCAATGCTGAAGCAGGAACAAAACAATCTTGTCCATTTAATCCACTAATTCCAGAACCTCGTTTAAATTCAGAACCATTTTTATAAATACTAGTCATCCCCAAAGATGAGCCAATACCACCAGCCCATCCTACATTTGCTGTTACTTGATAATAACCAGCTACAGTAGGCGTAAAAGCGTAAGTTGAAGTATTAAAATTTGTGTTTGTATCAAATTCTTTTGTATTTATTTGAACTAGTGTAAATACTGCGGTAGAAATTGATTGGCTTGAACCAGCATAAGCACTAAACGCTGGCATATTACCGCTAACCATTACTGTGCCAGTAGCAGCAGGAAGGGTCGCAGTATTAGTACCAGCTACGCTTGGGGCAGCTAGGGTAATTGCCCCGCTTGTATCGCCAGAAATTACGATTGAACTCATTATTTATCCTTAAAAAACTATCCAGCGTTGACCCGCTGGAATGGTAACTGTTGCGCCCGCATTGATTGTAATTGGGCCAACTGATTCGGCATTATAACCTGTAGTTAGTGTATAACTAGTAGTTACAATGGCTTGGTTTTGTACAAAAACTTGGTCTGGGCCACCACCTGTTGCACCTCCGCCAATTTGACTCCAAGCAGTTCCGTTATAGCCTTGAAACTCAGAGACAGATGTGTTAAATCGAATCATGCCCACAGCAGCATTAGCAGGCTGTTGTACGGTATTGCCAACGGGGATTTCTAATGCGCCGTTGCTTAGTACAATAAGTGTGCTATTAGCACTATCCCACTGCAGGTGTGAGTCTACGTTACTATTTGCTAATACAGACACAACACTGTTTGCGTTTTTGTAATACAAAATACCATCGGCAGTATTTACCGCCAACTCACCACTGGCCAAGTTTGCCGCGGCGGGCACATGTCCAGCCGTTGGGCTGTAATACATCTGAATTGTAGTATTGCCAGAAGATGCCATGTTTATACCTTTAAGTATTCTAAAACTTCTGATGGTTTTAGAAAGCGTTCATTTTTATGCTCTGTTGCTTCCCACCAAAGAAACTGATTCTTTGCTAGGTGTTCTCTGCCTTTCAGCAAATTAATATTTTCAGGGTGTCCGTATATCAGTGGATCAGAAGGTCCCCACAATACTACACCTTTTATTCCTTCGTCCCAGCCAAGGTGTTGGAAAAAACTATCTACTCCAATCCATGTGCGGCATTGCCAAAGTAATTCCCTTAATGCACTAATCGGCAAGTCAGTTCTAAAATCAGGAACTAGCTGCTTTTCGCCCGTTACGCCAACTTGCACAATTGGCTCATCAATTAATTCAATCAATCCTTCCCAATACGGATAGTTCTTGGGATTTTGTTTGCCGTTACGTAGTTTTTGGGCGTATGGTGCTATGATAATCATAAATACATCTTCCGATACGCGTCTTCTAAACTACCTTGCCACTTCCACTGGTCCATTTTTTTGTAGATGTTCCAAGTATCAATATCGCCAAACAACTGCTGCGCTTCTGCTATCGGTCTACCTTGAATTACTTCAGGATAGCATGTAAAAATAAGGGGATTGCGAACAGCAGGCAAAACGTGACTAAAGACAATATGATCGCCGAGACCGCAATTAAGAACGACAATAGTATGGTCTTTGTACTTAAGGACATTTCTAAATATTTGCTCATCGTGCTCGTACATCTCCCGCTTTGTCTCACTGCGAATGCCACCCTGTGGGTTTTTCATGTGCCACGTTATTGCGTCAGGCACTGCAACAACTTCATAACCTTTTTGACGCAAACCATACGTAAACAAAGTCTCTTCGCGGTGCGCTACCCTTGACAGGCCAGTGTTGTAATCTACAACTCCAGCGCGATACAAAAATGTGCAGTGTAAATGCTCAACTTGTTTAGTGACCTTAATGTTGCCCCACTGAATATTGGGCTCATTATCAATGTTGTCAATTTTACCGCTAACTAGGCTTGTATCTGGCATGTATGGCGGAGTTAACACCGAACCGCCTACTGCACCAACGCTAGGCTGCACCCAACGGTACAAATTTTCTAACACATTGGGCTCTGGTATCGCATCATCATCGCAACGCCATACCCAATCATAGCCTTCTGTATTAGCAGCTTGGTGGATGTGGTGCTGGCCTTTTTTGCCTGCAAACCGCCACTCCCACTCAATCTTTTTTGCGTCTAACATCTGAAAAAAGTAGCTGTAAATCATCTCTTTTCGCATGTCTTGCGGCTCATCGTTATCATCAAACACAATCAGCTTGTCTACTGGTTTGGTTTGATTAATAACTGCGTTTAATACTAATGGCAGCGTGGTAAAGTATCTGCCACGCGTTGCTATTGAGCAAAGAACTTTAGGCTGCATATTTGCTCGCTAACTTTGCTTCATTTTGGGCAAATACTTGTGCCCAATTTTGTACTAGCTCAGGGTCCAACACAGTGCCTTCAGCTGCGTGGTAGATTGGGAACGAACCATCATCAAAGTTCAAATCAATCTTAAATCCAGCGTCTTGTGCTTTTGCACAAAACTCAATGTCTTCACAACCACCGACGCCATACTCTTCGTTTAGCAAGCCAATCGTATCAAACACTTTGCGGTCAATCATCACACAGAAAAACACTGCAAATCGGCGTTTGGTGATGTGTGAATACTGAGACCACACACCTGATATATCGCCTGTGTCTAACATCTTAAGCCACTGGTTCTTATCTCGTTCTAGCAGCACCGTATCGTTGTTTAACAATATGATGCGGTTAGCGCTTGCTAACTTAATACCTTCGTTTGTAGCCTTTGCAAACCCAACTGGCTCATCATTCCATACGGCTTTTAAGTTTGGCACTACTGTCGACAAATAAAACAAATACTGCTTGGTGTTATCAGTGCAGCCATTAGCTGACACAATTAACTCCACATCTGCCATGTCCGTGTATTGAATAATCGATTCAATACAGGGCTTTAAATACTTTTCGCAGTTGTTGTACGTAGGTATGACGATGCTATATTTTTTCATCCCAACATTATAATACAACCCACCGATTTCCTGCAGGAATTGTTACCGTTACACCCGAATTAACTGTCATAGGTCCAACTGATAACGCATTACGTCCTGCAGTAACCACATAACTAGTACTGACAGTATTGGCATTTTCCAACAAACCATTACTAGCTATGTGTTGCGGTGCTACTAAATCGCCAGTTCCCGGATTAAACGTATAAGACGCACTAACGTTTGCTGATGAGAACGTGCCAGTGGTTGCGTTGGCAAATACTGGGTAATATACCGAATTGGCTGTCGCATTACCTAGCGTAGCACCACCACTAAAGTTAACCCAAACTGGTGCAGCGCCTGATCCTAATGATTCTAATATCTGACCCGATGTGCCATACGAACCACTAAACCCTATCGCACCTGATGGGTTAATTGTCATTGCATCAGTTGCACCACTATTGACAACAAAGTGGATCGCGTTAGATGCGTAAGTACCAATTGCTAAGTCAGACGTTGCGGCAGCTAAATATACGTTGTTTGCCTGACTAAATGCACCTGTGCCAGTAAAGCCCGTGGAATTGATACCAAACTCACCAAAACCTGCTGTTGCGTTAGCGTTATTATTTGATACGTTAAAGTTGGTTGATGCAACACTACCGTTACTGGTGTTTTGCAAGACCATCTGGTTGTACGAATTAACGTTAGAAGCAAACGAAGCTAAAATGTTTGAATCTGAATAGCCAAGCGAACCTACACTAAATACTCCAGAATAACCTGATGATGCTGTGCTTCCTGTGCCAACATGGAACGGCGCGGATATTGCACCTGTAGAACCAGTGAAAAACACTGCGTTGGTGCTATCGCCATACGCGGTTTGGTTTGTTCCAAGTGCTGGTACGCCAACTAAATAATACGCAACAGCAGAAGTGGTGTTGGTAGCGTTAATAGTGGTTGATGGGCCATTCAGGCCGCTGTAACCGCTGTAGCCAGATGTTCCTACTTGACCGCTATATCCACTAAAGCCACTGTATCCTGAAATACCGCTAGAACCTGTTGCACCAGAAATACCGCTAAAACCACTATAACCAGAATAGCCTGATGTTCCCGTAGAACCGTTTAAACCACTATATCCTGAGTAGCCGCTGTATCCGCTAAAGCCAGATGTACCTACTTGACCACTGTATCCGCTAAAGCCACTGTAGCCAGAAATACCGCTGCTGCCCGTTGCGCCAGAGATACCACTAAAGCCACTATAGCCAGAATATCCTGATGTACCAGTTGTTCCGTTTGAACCACTGTAACCTGAGTAGCCACTAAAGCCACTATAACCAGATGTACCTACTTGACCGCTGTATCCACTAAAGCCACTGTAGCCAGAGATACCACTGCTGCCCGTTGCGCCAGAGATACCACTAAAGCCACTGTAACCTGATACACCAGAACCGCTGTAGCCAGAAATACCACTGTAGCCAGATATGCCACTGTAGCCAGAGACACCACTAAATCCACTAAAGCCAGATGTACCGCTGTAGCCAGAGATACCACTAAATCCACTGTAGCCAGATGTGCCACTATAGCCAGAAATACCACTAAATCCACTGTAGCCAGAGATACCACTATAACCAGATGTTCCTATTTGGCCGCTGTAACCAGATTTACCACTATATCCACTGTAACCACTGTATCCAGAAAATCCACTAACGCCGTTAACAATACCTAAAATAACGGGTTCGTTATTTGGTAAATTGGTTGTGCCAGTGCCATGCGATTTTATTAAAGTTACTGGATAATTCCAATAACTTGTAGAAGTATCTGGGTTAGTATTGGTTGGTGTTCCAGTTACTTGCCAAACTTGATAATTGCCGCTATCAACTTGGTCTTGAATAATAAATTCTTCACCGTTAATGATATTTGCTAAAAAAATATCAATATCAATATTGGTTTGGGTTAAGTGCGAAACACTAATTACTGTCGCACTAATTTGTGTGGCGTTGTTCCACAACAAAAATCCATCACCGGGATAACCAGATGTAGCTGTTGTATTGGTTTTGTATTGGAACGCAACTGTAGAGTTGCCGGGGGTTCCAGAAAAACCACTATAACCGCTATACCCACTAAAGCTAGAATAGCCAGATGTGCCACTGTAGCCAGATGTACCACTATAGCCAGAGGTGCCGCTATATCCACTGTAGCCAGAGATACCGCTATATCCACTGTAGCCAGAGATACCACTATATCCACTGTAGCCAGAGATACCACTATATCCACTGTAGCCAGAAATACCACTATATCCAGAAATACCACTGTAGCCACTATAGCCAGATATGCCTGAGAAGCCGCTATAGCCACTGTAGCCGCTTATTCCAGATCCAGAATACCCAGATATACCTGAGAAGCCAGAAAGGCCTGAAACGCCACTATAGCCCGAAATACCGCTATATCCACTGTAGCCAGAGATACCACTGTATCCCGAATAGCCAGAAATCCCTGACCAACCACTGTATCCGCTATAGCCAGAGATACCAGAGCCGCTGTAACCCGATATGCCCGAGAAACCAGAAAGACCAGACACACCACTGTAGCCAGATGTTCCGCTATACCCGCTGTAACCTGATATACCAGAGATACCAGAGTAGCCAGAGATACCAGACCAGCCGCTATAACCACTGTAGCCAGAGATACCAGATCCAGAATAGCCAGAAATACCAGAAAAGCCAGAAAGGCCTGATACGCCACTAAAACCTGATATGCCGCTATATCCAGAATATCCACTGATACCCGAATAACCGAACGCGCCACTGATACCAGAGTATCCAGAAAAACCACTGGTTCCTGATTTACCGCTGTATCCAGAAATACCAGAAAAACCACTGTAGCCAGATACACCACTAAAACCCGATGTACCTATGCCGCTATAACCAGAGTATCCACTGTAACCAGACCAGCCAGAGATAGGGCCAATAACTTGTTGTGTGCCATCGCTGTAATAAATTACTAAATCGCCGTTTGATGGAACGTAAACAATTGTAGTGATCAGTTTGCCGGGCGACGCAGCATTGGCAATCTGTGACACAGACGCCTGCTTTGTTACTCCGTTTTGTACCAGCGGTACCTGTTCGTTACCAGTTAAGGTGATCGCAACAGGCAGCTGCGTTATCGACTGATCTGCCATTTGTTTTTATTAAGTATAAGTAAATGCGCCGTGCGCTGTTGCAGTTCCAAACGGAGAAATCACAGTTAAGTCTACTAAGCCCGCAACAGCGTATGCTGGAGTCGTGGCAGTAAGTTGTGTAGAGCTAACTAATTCAAACGTGCAATCTACGCCACCTAGTTTTACAGTATTTACGCTAGTAAAGTTTTCACCATTAATGGTTACTGGTGTTCCACCTGCTTTTGGTCCAGTGTTTGGCGTTATTGTGCCAACATACGGGAACAAGGTCATTGGTGAATACGGGAAACTTAATGTATTCAAGTCGCCTTGTGTGTTTCCACTGTATGGTGATACTCCATCAATAAATATGGAGTTTTCATCTTGGAAACCACCTTGGGTTAATATCTGGTTACCACCAATTGGTCCTGTAGCTACTGAAACGTCTGGTCTTGGATGACGTAATGCAATATTCTCTGTTTGTAATGCTGGTAAACGCCATGGATCAAAATCATCCCGATCTTCTGCGCACACGCGCATGCCCGGGAAATTTGGATCAGGCATTAAGTCTACGTAGGGAAACTTTCTGCTGCAGCGATCGCATATTCCAATCGCTACAACAGAGTTTCGGCTAGTATCTAAGTAGACAGGCATTTAATTGCCTTAAGCGGTTTGACCGTCGTTTTTGATCAGTTTACCAGTTACAATAATACCTACAGCATACGTGCCTGTACTTGTTTTTAATTGCCACTGAATATCAGTCTTTTGACTGTATGCAAACGGATCTTGTGAACGTGTTGCGGTATAAATTGAAGTAAAAGGCTGTTGTAAAATAGATGACTGAACACCTGTTACGTTATTATTTGTAACAACGTTATAAACAAGATAGTTGCCGCTGGTGTAACTATTAGACGTGTTAGCTTCTACATAATCTAAATAGAATGTGTATCCATTTGGAACAGTGTAGATAGTGCTCTGTGATTTACCAATACCAGTATTAATCTGGGCTAAAGTATTTGAACCTTGCTTAACACTAATTGCACCTTGGTTGGTGTTGTAACCACTTCCCGGTTTTGTTAAAAACAAGCTGTTAACACGCAAATAGCTGTTAGTTGTTACTGTGTTGCCGCTTGCAATTGTAACGGTTTCAGATAATGGGTTAAAGTTTGCATCTAAACCATTAATTAAAACAGTAGCACCAATGTCGCTAGCAGATCCGCTTGCTACGTTTGCTGTTGCAGCAGACGCTGGAAAGGTATACGTAGTTGCGTTTTCCCAAATAGGAATAGACGTTGTTGTTACGTTTGCTTGATAACCAAAAATACTAACGGTTGTGTGGCCAGCAATTTGACCGCGAGCAACTTGCAAGTCAAACGGCTCGTAAGCCCCGACCTTAGTTACCGATTCAAAAGATGAAGGATTTTGTTGTAAGTTTGTTACTAAATTCGATGCCATAATAATTTCCTTTTAAAGTTAATGCGGGGGCATATCGCCCCCGAGGCAATTATTATGAGTTGGTGTAACCTTGACCAACGTTGATGATCGAGCCAGTGTAGTTACGTGCTGTGTATTGGGCTTGGAATATGCCAGAAATACCGCCAGCGGTCAACGCAGTAACGTTAGCTGCAGCAAAAGTCAAAGTTGCATCTAAAGTACCAACGTTAGAGATAACGTTAGCAACTGCAGCAGATTGAGTAAAGCTGATTCCGATCACACCACCAGTTGTGCTTGGGGTAATTGTGCCAATTGCAGTAACGGTGTTAGAACCACCGGTTGGAGAAGGCTGTGTCAAAGATACAGTGATTACGCCGCCAGCCAAGTTAGCTGCAGAAGTAGTTTGGTAAAGAGAAACGTTTTCGATAATTGAGCCGGCTGGTAACACGAATGGAGTTACGCTAGTTTGGCCAATATCGGCAGTGGTGAATGTTACAACGCCAGAGTTAGAAGCTGTAATTGGATTGGTAATGTAGCTTTCTTGAGTACATACTGCTGCACCGGTGTTATCTGGAGCGATTACACCATTGTTAGTTGGGTTATTGTACTTATTAATGCGTACTGGTTGATTAAATGTTACGGACATTTGAATTGTTTCCTATCAAGAGTTTATAGCCCCACTCAGTCGCTTGATCGTCTACTGGGAAGGAGCAGTAGTCTGTTGGGGGCGAATCTTCCTATACTTACTAATGCAAACTATTTGCCAAAAACGCCCTAAACGGTGTATTTGTTTGACTTTTTGACGTTTTCAACGCCGGGGATAACTCTAAGGTTGGAAAACACATGTAAACCAGAGACATTCTTGCCCTGCAAGGGAATAATGTGGTCTACATGGTAAGGGGTACCAGATGCTTGGGAAAGCATGGCAGCTACTTGATATTTTGCCACAATAAGGTGGGCGTCAGGATCCCAAGATGGGGTTCGTTGTAGTTGTACAGCACGGCGTTTGCCTTCATAGGCAGCTCGTTTGTCTTTGTTTTCGGAAAACCATTTACGGTTTATTTCATTATGTATTTCTATGTTTTCTTGTCGCCATTTTTCTTTTGATTTAGCTGCTTTTTCTGGGTTATTTATTGCCCATTGGCGAGCACGTTCTTTGGTAAGCTCTTTATTTCGCTCGTACCACTCTTTACGTAATCGTTTTGCGTTTTCTAAATCTCTGGCCATATAAATATTATAATTGAAAAAGCCCAACCTTGTGGGCTGGGCTTTTTGCTTTTATTACAAAATGCTTATTACAATCCGGCTGTACCGAAAATATTACGAGCATCGTGCCAACCTAAAGCATAACGCTCGGTTGCTTTGTAACGCATAGAATCAGTCTCAAAGTCGCCTTCCATAGATTTCTCCATTGGACGACGCATAACGAGCATGAGACCATTTTCAGCATCGGTCTGGATCCACCAAGCCTTGGAAGAGCTCAAACGGGTTACAACGTGTGTACCCTTTGGAAGCATACCAGTAGACTTAATTGGGTTCAGATCGTTGTCAGCTGTGCCAGAACGGAGAACTGACTTCAGAATTACTTCTGATTGGAACTCGAGTGCTGGTGGAACAACTAACTGCTCAGCTTTCAAACGGATACGCTTACCGTTGTTGTCAACTGCAGAGCGGATCTGGATGAGCAATTGCTCAACAGAAGTTTGGCTCAAAGAAGCAGCTGTAGACAACTGGTTAGAGTAAGAACCGCCGTTAGCGATTGGGTGAGCGGTGTTGATCAAAGTTACGCCGTCGCCGCCTACGTAGCCAGCTGTGAACGCAAAGTTCAACAAGTTAGCGCACAAGGTTTCCTTGGTTTCAATCATGGATTGAGCCAAGTGCTTAGCGAAGGTGGAACCGATACGGATGTGATCGCCGTCTTCCATCAAAACTTTGGTCAAGGCGTATGCCAAGCCATAGATTTGGTAGATGAAACGGGTGATGTACAGCGTACCGCCTTGATCGTAGCTAACTGGAGTGCCATCAGGCATTGCAGGAGCTGCGTTCATACCATAAAGCATTACTTCTTCATGGTAGTTACGTGGAATACCTTGGATTTCTTCTACAAAACCCTTCCACTCATCGTCGCGTTGTTCATAAACGCCATCAAAGACTTCGTTGATAATCGGCTCGACTACCGCACGAAAGTCTGTACTACGCATTGGGGTTGCCATTGCTTATTCCTTTCGTATTAAATTAGACCGATACCGAATTGGCAGCGAATGTATTGTTAGCGATAACAACTTGAACGATTGTGTAAGCATCGCCCCACTGGTTTGTATTTCCAGCTGGGTATGCTACTTCACGTCCGAGACCAACTACACGAACTTGGCCTTGGTTACCTGTACCAACAGAAGTTGCGAGCAACGCTGTGGTAGAGAAACCAGCGCCACCTGTACCAATGGTATAACCATCAGTTACGAGGGAGTTAGCGGTTGTGTCAAAGTTGTACTCAGTTCCGATAGCGTTTACGTTAGCAGAACCGTTAACTTGGATTTCATAGACCAAAGCTGGGTCTTGGAAAATCCAGAAAACGATCTGGGTAGCAGCTGCTAGGGAAGTTGCAGTAATAGATTTACCAACGGTACGGCGGCCTTCAGCGGTGGTGTACTCTACACCATCAAATGAGCCATATACCTTACCGCTTGCAGCGGTTTGGTTAGCGATTGTTAACTGGCCTGTTGAAGTGATCGCTACTGGAGTGTACTGGTAGAACGCAACTTGCGCGCCAGATAAAGAGTAGGGAGCACTATAAGCACCTGCAGTGGTACTTGTGAGGTTATAGTTGTTGGTGCCAACGAATGGTACCGAACGATCTAAACCGCTTGGGTGGTATGCAGGCTTCAGACCAAAGGGTTGAAATGTTGCTGACATATTGTCACTTTTCCTTTGTTATTGAAGTTATTGAAAACGAATGTTTTTGTTTGCCTTCGATGCTTCCTTTTCCATTTCCAATAAACCACCTTCCAAGAGTGAACGTCCGCCCTTGCCTTCACCTGCATTACCACGCACTTGTGCGGTGATGTTGCGTTGGTGCTCGAGGGGATCCTCGAGGTGCAATAGCTTCATTACTTCTTGGTAGATGTCTTCTGGTAACTTGAAGAGAATCATCTCATTGCAACTTACACAGCCTTCAAACTTGCCCGAACTCATCTTGCCCAGCGTTCCAAAGCCATTTCCTAATTCCTCGGCTTTCACTGGCTCATAGCCCAATGCGATACGTTTGTCGATACTGTCGTATGTGTTAGTTGTTGACAACCAGCACAAGTGGAACCCGGGGATTGTTCCCGCGGGAATGTCGGGCAGTGCACTATTTGCCCACTTGTCTCTGAACGCATCAAGGCGTTCGCGACGTGCGATATCATCAGGAGACGCTGTTGTAGAGCGCTCTAATACTTCTTGAACTCGATCGGCCATGCGATCTTCTAAGTCCCGTTTAATTCTTGTGTTTGCCATTTTGATTATCCTCTATTTTGGCGGTCATACGCTGCGTATGCCCGGATCATTTTGTTTCGTCTATTTACATCATCCCACGCGCCAGCGTCTTTAATTGCTTGAACACGCTCACGACTCAACGTAATTGTGTTTTTGCTTGCTGCTGGTGACTCTGATCTGCTAGAAGCAGTAGGGCCAGCTGAGCGTTTGCTGGGTTTTTCGCTCTTTGTCGTTTGATAACGATGTGGGAGTCGGCTTTGTAAACGATTATCAAGCTCATCCCAATATTCTGGGTCCGCTGGATCCCATCCATCGGCTGCGAGCTCCTGATCTATTACTTTGGCAATTCTACTATCTGTATCTCGAGCCTGTGGGTCAAACCAATCGTTCTTTTTTAACCAACGAGTAGCATTTTCTTGTACTTCAGTGCTAACTGGGTTAGGAACGTTTTGTTTTGGCGCCTTAGCAGCCTCGATTTGTTGTTTTTTGTAATGCTGAATCTGTTGCAAACGTTGTTTAGCGTCTGTTAACTGTTCTAAGTACTCCACTTGAGCTGCAGCATCGCCTTGTTGGGCTGCTTGTAGCATTTTCATCTTAGCGTACTCGACTTTTGTTGCTTCATCTTCCAAAGTCTTGTCAATCTGGGCAATACGCAGTGATTGTGCGCCATTTTCCAGTGATGCTAAGCGTCTTGCTAACTCTTCGTTACGCTTTTCAAGTGAATTAATCTTGTTTTTAGCGGAAATTTCACGTTGTCTCTTCAGATCTTTCTTTAATCTGCGCTCTTCGCGGCGAGCTTCACGGATTTTTTCACGTTCTTCATCAGATTCACCACTATTTTCTTCTTCGTGGTCGTCTTCATGGTCTTCGTCATGCTCATCTTCCGACTCTGCAGCTACTTCGACCTTTTCTTGTGCCTCAGGTTCAAATTCTTTTGGTAATTTGACCTTTGCAACGGCTGAGCCGTCTTCAAGTTCCTTCACAGGAACATCTTTTTCATTT
>Ga0207957_1000185_pt1 | contig 15047 bp, 17 predicted proteins | sample CryBogCBH27Jun07_FD_184603 | JGI IMG/M metagenome (GOLD analysis project Ga0207957, IMG submission 184603) | Freshwater microbial communities from Crystal Bog, Wisconsin, USA - CBH27Jun07 (SPAdes) | ecosystem: Environmental > Aquatic > Freshwater > Lake | place: Crystal Bog, Wisconsin, USA...
GTATTAATATCATAATCAGGAAGTATAAAACATAATGCTTCATACCATTCGGTTGCAAAAGGATTATTTCCTATAATTGCTTTAAACTTGTTTATTGAAAAATCAAAATTAAATCCGTCACTCATTGGGTTCTCCTTTAAATATCACCAATTATTTTTTGCTAAAATTATTGCTTTATCTCCGTTCCTTAATAAAAAATGATTTTCTATTTTATTAATATCGTAGTTACCTAAAAACTTATTTAAAAATGATACCTGACTACGAGAAGCTTCATCTAATTGAAGGCCGCCACGTAACGCATTTTTTAATATGTTATATTCACCAATCGCAATAAATTTTGCAGTAATCGGTCCTGAAAAAGATTTAGTAAATGAGATATTTCTATTGTTATCAAGTTGTATTGATTCTAATGCACTTTGATCAAAAAAATCAGTTATTTCATTTTTTTCTGTACTTTTAAGTTTTGCTTCATACTTTTCTGGCGTTAACGGAACAGTTTTTGCAAAAATTTCTTCATCAAAATCATGTCCGCTGGTATCTTTATACCAGCGAAATCTCCAATGTGTGCAATCACATAATTGGCTCATTCCGTTTAATAATTCTTTAATCTGAGACGGTGCATGTACAGTTCTTTCAATTTCAACAAATATACTGTATTTTCCGTCGCGCTCTTCACCTGAACTTATATCTGCATCTAATACAAATGAATATCCTTTTTCAATAAACTCCATCAAGTCAATTGCAGGTTCTTTATCAACTGCACGAAAACTTAAAACAATTGTGTTTTTATCGTCTCCCATTTTACTTTGGTATTGATCAATGCTAAAAAGATTATCTATAACATTTTTTAGGTCAAACCGACGTAACCCTTCTAAAAGATTACTGTCCTTGAATTGGTTCTGGTACTGGTTCATTTGGCATCGCCTCGGTTGCAGCAGCATCTGGTGTTAATGCTGTATTAGGATTTATATCAATATGATCTCGAACATACTCGCTTTGTTGACGTTTTTGTCCTTGGAAAATATCTTGCATTAATTTTTTTGGCATGGTAATTGATACAATCCAAACCAGATGTTCGTCAATTTTGCCTTTTTTTGTACCTGGGCGAAAGTCACTTGGTTTATATACCTTACGAGGGACCAAAAGTTCATCTTTTTGATAGCTTATTTTACAGCCATAATCAAGAAGACGTTCTCCGCCATCGGGATCTGGCATGTTTTCATAATCCCACATAAATTTACATGTAACCGAATGTCTATGAATTTCTGGTCCAACAACTAATTCGCCATCTTCCCAATTTTTATAAACATAGATATCTAAATCATCAATAACTCGTTCAAAATCTTTTAGGATTTTAAATGCGTCATCATTTGTGGTTAATGTTTCAATGTTTTTGATTATGTCAATTATGTCATGCATATAGATTCCAATTTTAAAAACAGTATTTATACGATCAATAATATTGCATTTGATATAGTTTTTTCAAAATTTAGAGTAAATATTGTTGCAGGTCAATAATTTTTCGGAGGTGCAATTTGTCAAGAGCCAAAAGACGAGAACGCAACAGCAATGTCGTTCAAGACACACGTTACAACGATGTACAAAACCTAATTGAAATCAAACATTATATTAAAAAGAAACAAGAAGTTCACATAATCCCTCGCAATACAAGTCAAGAAACTTACTTAGAATTGTTAAAAAATCCAAAAAAACACATAGTATTTGCCATTGGACCTGCTGGTACTGGTAAAACTATGATCGGAGTTCAGTGGGCAATTAAACAACTAAAAGATAAAGTAATTGATAAAATAGTTGTTACAAGACCTGCTGTTTCTGTTGATGAAGAACACGGTTTCTTACCAGGTACGCTTAATCAAAAGATGGAACCATGGACACGTCCAATATTTGACGTTTTTCATGAATATTACCATCCAAGAGAAGTTGCTGGAATGTTAGATGACGGGGTATTGGAAATAAGCCCACTTGCAATGATGCGTGGACGAACATTTAAACATTCTTTTATAATTGCAGACGAATGTCAAAATACAACATCAAGTCAAATGAAAATGTTACTGACTCGAATTGGTGAAAATAGTCGAATGGTTGTAACTGGTGATTTAAACCAAGCAGATAGGCCACGTGAAAACGGATTGCTAGAATTTTGCAATTTATACGGAGAAGGAGGTGATTCGCGTATGATTGCTATAGCAAAGTTTGAGACAAAAGATATAGAAAGACATCCTGTTGTTAGAGAAATATTAAAAATCTATAAGGATGAATAAGTAAATATTAATTAAAACTGTATACATATATGACCTGCACTCACTTGATGTATACAGTTTTTTCTTATATTAAATTTTGAGCTAATACCATACAACTAATCCATACCCATACTGTATTAAATCCTACTAATGTAGGTAACAATTTTTTATTACTTGCCCAAATTAATGATAAACTTGTAAGTAATGTGACACAGTACAACCACCAAATTTGAATATGAAATATTAAACCAGGAATTATAATAATTGCTTTTGTGGTCCAACTTAAAAACTCAATAATATTATAGTTGGTCCAATATTTTTTTGTAAACCATATACTATAACAATGTAATAAATTATTCCAATTTATAAAAGTATAAACTATACCGATGAGTACAGCCCATATACCTGTTGCAATTATTATTTGTGTAATTGTCATTGTAATCGAGCTAATTTAGTCAAAACAGCTGATAAATTTATTTCTGGGTCAGCACAAATTGTATGTTCTACTAAACCTTGTTTAATAATTATAATTGCAGAATCCATAGTTTCTTCGTCGTTGCCAAATAACTCTATATTATCGTAGCACCATCTGTAAATATCCTGCATTTCTTCAGGGCGAGCTGAACTACATAATAATTTACGTGCTTCTTTAATCTTGCCTTTTTTAAACAACTCAACCATTTGGATTTTATAATCAGCTACACCTGCATCACTTACCGTTGCACCAATTAATTGCCCTGATTGACAATTTTGTTGAACAAAATTAATGCATTTACGTAGATCAGGATATGTAACTTTAACATACGTATCTAATGTATCTAAATCAAAATTAATATTTTCTTCTACTAAAATAGTTGCTATTCGGGCAGTAAATTCTACTTGATCAATACTATGAAAATGCATTTGTTGACAACGACTATGGAGTGCATCCATAATTCTATTTGGCATATTACATGTTAAGATAAAACGTGAAGTTTCACTATATTCTTCCATAACCCCACGAAGTGCTGCTTGTGCGTTTGGTGATAAGTAATCGCAATTATGAGTTAAAATTAATTGTTCGGTAATAAAAAAATTGTGATTATCTTCAACTGTTAAATCATATACCTGTTTGCGTGTACCGACTGAAATTGATTTAATTTTAAGTTTTTTCATAAATTTTATATATTTTTTGTTGAGTTTTGTTATCAAACTTATGTAAATTTGTTGGAATACCATGCATTTTTAAAAATTCTAAATTAGCTATTCTAGCAGTAAACCCATTTGTATTTGCCCATTCTTGTAATGCATTAAATTTTGCAATAAATTTTTCATCTTTACATAGTTCTTGTGGTTTTACTTCGGTTACTATTTTGTTATTATAATTTATAAAATCTACAATGTAAATTAATTCTTTTCCATTATATTGATATAAAATTCTTAATGTTTCATGCTCATCATCTGGATAAAAATATTGATAAAGTGCTTCCCATGATGATCTATATTTTTTATTGTCATATGTTGAATCCCAGTGTGTATTTCTATTATTTGAATTTGGAGTAAATTTACCTGATAGTATTTTTTCATTCATAAGTTTTTTATTGTAAATACGAGACTTTTCCTTATTAATAGTCCCTTGATCTGTTTTAAAAAACTCAGTTAATGCAATTGAATTTTTAATACCTATTTGTTTTGCAATGTCTTTACCATAATCGGTTTGATAAAATTTTAATTTTTGTTTAGATATTAATTTTCCTCGTGCAATTAATGTGTCATTGCCAAGATATTCTGATGTTTTCCAAACTTCATTTTTAAAACAATCTGGACAAAATATATTAAATCCTCCTTTTTTAGTGTAATGAAATGATAAAATTGTTAATTCTTGTTTGCAGAATTTACAATAACGTTGTTGATAAAATGTTTCTAATAAAAAATAAAACCTATTACTACTATCATTATCTAAAAATCGTGCAACATTTGCTCGCCATTTTTTTTCAGTCTCGAATACTTTATCTAAAAAAATTGATTTTAATGGATATTGTATAACCATCTTTACCAATGGAAGCAACTCTTCGTTGCTTAGATATCTTCTATTATATGTATTTCCTCCCATATACTTCTCCTTGCGTACTTAGGTACAAGTATTTATCTTATAAAGCTTCTGAATTAGTTAAAATATAATTATATTTTTCTAATTCAGAAGCTTTTATAACAAGTAGGTTTCCGTTGCTGTCCTCAACATACCATTTATGGTCGGGGGTACATATTACAATTTCACCATTTTCAAATTCAATTTCTAATGTTTCTTGAATACCTTTATTAAATAATTTAAACGATTTCCATTCAATACAATTTTTTTCAATATTAAATGATTTAACTAAATCAAGATCATCGTTTACGTTTTTAATTGGAATAGTAATCTCTTGGCCGTTTCTTAAGATAGAAACAGTAGTGTTTTCATCAAGACATTCGTCAAGCAGTACACATTTAAAAGGACCAAATGGCATCATCCTTACAAAATTTGTAATTTTATCTCTAACATCGTCAACCGAGTTAGTGCGTGATGCGTTAATTTCTAAAATATCAAATTCTTCAACACCAATCTCATGTAATAGTAATTTAGCTAATGTAGTTTTACCAATACCAGGCCCACCACTTAACATTAAGTGAGGGATTGATTTATCTTTAATCCATGTTAAGATTTGTTTCTTTTGATTTTCATCACGAAATACATATCCATTAACTGTATTTGGACGGTACGCCTCAACCCATAACTTTTTTGCCATATTTTAATTGCCTGTATTGTTTAATTGTTTTTTGTTAACTTCTGATACCAAGTATTCTTTATTATTTGCTATTTTGAAAGATATTGAGAAAGATTAGGTGGTAACCATCCTTCTGGTTTAAGGACTTTTCCGTCTTCACGTTTACGAACTTTTCCAGTTTCTGGATCAATTTTAGCAAAGTTTGTACGCATTACCTCGTTCCATGCACCATTACCATCTGCACCTAATGAATTAATTGCACCAATGGTTACAACAAGAATATCTATTAATGCATCTAAGGTTTCAATTGCATCATCTGCAGCAATTGCATCAGTTAGTTCTTGTGATTCTTCTGCAATTAATTTTACATACATAGTAAATTGGTCTGCATTTATACGATCAACAGATTGACCACATGCAACCATAAATTTTGATTGATCTTCAAAAGGAGTTGTCATTATATACCCGGAATATTAAAGTTAAAATTGCCGCCGGCTGCTGCTGCAACACCGCGGAATGTTGTATTTTTTGGTTTATCTTTAGAAACAAGCATAATACCATTATTGTCAGCCAGTTGAAGTTTAAAAATAATACCATCCTCATTTTCGTATTCAAACTCTCTAGTCCAACGGCCATGTTCCATTAAAATCCATTCACCAACTTTTACATCAGTTTGATCTGGACCTATTGCCCAAACTTGACCCCATCGAGGTTTTACTCCTTGTCCTTTTCCGTTATCGCTTGTAAGAACAATACCAGCAGTGGTAATTTCTTCATCAAAGTTTATGTTACAAACAATTACCTTATCTCTCAATGGTAATAATTTACCTTTAATTGTACTCATATTACCTCTTATTGTGGTGGATTTTGTTGATTATAATGATCATTTACAATATCTTCACGTTTGCGGATAATAACCCCGCCTGGACCTAATTCGTCACCTCTTGCATTCATACGAACATTACCAACTGCTGGCATAGTTTCATTACGAGCACCAAGTGCATCCATATCTATTGTTTTTCCTTGCATTGTTTTATAAACTGTACGTTCACCCATTTTATTTCTCCTTATCTTAAAAATTCGTGTATGTCTAACTTATATTTTAAACTGTTGACTCGATGTACATCTAACAAATATAAACAAAAACTTGCTACAGAGCTACCGCGGCCTACTCCCCACAGAATATTATTCTGTCGCATCGTATCAACTAAGTATTTAAGGTATTTTAATACCTCAATCATATTATGTTGAATAAACAGTTCTAATTCAGTTACAACTCGTTGATATTCTATTTCGTTTGTTGTTTTACCAAGCAAAAACTCTACAATATTAAAATCTTGGTATTCTTCTGGCATAAGCCATTGATTTTGATTTTTCTTATCAAACTCATTTAGTGAGTCAAGTGTTTCTGTGTATAAAGAAAGAGCTTCTATTGGATCTGCATTTTGTTTTATTGCTTCATTAAATTGTTTGATGATATATTGATCATCAATCTTAATATCTGATAAGTTAGTAATTTTATCAGAATACAATCCATTAAAAATGTCTAATTCTGATAAAATTATTTCACTATATTTTGTAGATTTCATGTGGAAAGTATAGCACATGATTTTTAAAATGTCAACCGACGTTAATTAACCCGTCTAAGTCTTTATTTTGTTTCTGAAGAAGCTTTTTATTTGCTTCAGATTGTCGACGCATTCCTTCGTACCGTATTGCTTCAATTACCACCGCAATTTGCTTTGCAATATCGCCATTTCCCATTCTTAACGCAATACTATATTTTTTATTAAGATCAGTTAGTTTTGTTTCAAGATCTGCATCTTTAAGGGGTCTTAAGTCTTCTAATAACGGATTAAACATAGTTGTTTACCATGGAATACATGAAATTTTTGCCCATATACTAGTAGTTGTATTAACATATGATTGTGTGCATATGTAAACTGTTCCTGTTGAAACAAAAACTTGACCAGCAATGTCGCCATGTTGGCCAACTGAGCTTGTCGGAGGGGAACTTACTAAACTTAATAATGCAGAATTAATAAGTTGAAGATCTGAAATTTCACTTGCTGCTACATTTAAGGCATTAGTAATATTTCCAAAATTATTTCTAAATCCTTGAGTATCGTTATCAACTCCCGGAACTGGAAATGTTGTGTCAATTAATGTACTATACTGTGTTACGGTTGATGTCATTGTTAACCTTTAATTTAAATAATTGTATAATCTGAGTTCTATTTAGGGTGTGTTATCACATTCTCCTCTAATGCTTTACCTATCCAGGTATCTAACATTGTAGTCATTGCTCATATTGTTTTCCTAAATTTTATATATTATTTATTAGTCGTATACAACGTAATAATTAATTTCATAACAGTTTGCAGCAGTTGGTGCAGACGAAATATACCAACCTACATGATCACCTGCATTAAATGACAACGACGTTGAAATTTGTTGTGTCACATCTGACCCATTTGCGGTTCCTGTTAAAGAGTAGCCTGGAACAATTGCACCATTGTGAAATGCGTTTACTGTAACAGTGCCTGTTATATTGATTGCAGTTAAAACTGCCAATACAATGTTTCCAGAATATGGCATAACCAATCCTTTTCCGGTACTTGAACCACTTCCATAACTCATGATTTGTCCAACTGCACCAACACCATCTTGTTCTACAGTAAAACTTAACGGAATTCCACTTAAAATTCCAGCCAGTTTTAATGTAGAAGAACTTGTTGATACCGGCCATGGACCAATAAACATATTATTTGCAGTAATATTTCCACCAACATTTAAATTTTTTTGTATTCCAACACCACCGGCAACATTTAATGCACCAGTTAACGTTGATTGTGACTCTACTGTATTTAAAATATCAATTCCGCCTTGCGTTAACCACTTTGCTTGAGAATTTGAATATCCATTAAATACCCAATCAATAAACGGGGTTGAATGATTTGGACCAATTTTTATACCACTGCCAGTTGCAGATGATGGAGTTAATGTTCCGGTACTTAAATATATAGTTAATCCACTATCGGCTGTTATATAACTAGTAAAATCAGTTTTCACACCATTTACATAGAGATCGTTTGAAAAGTATCCAGTGCCGCCAACATATAAATCTTTATTAATCCCAACTCCGCCCGCAACAATTAATGCACCATTTATAGATGATGTTGAATTTATCAAAGATGCAATTGTAACAGTATTATCAAAAGTTGATGTTTGTTGAACTTCTAATTTTGATATTGTTGCAGTTGTTACAGTTAAATGTTGAAATGTTAACAAGGGTGATAACCCAATAACTCCGTTATTACTTGATATCGTTGTTCCATCAACTTTAACACCTCCTAATTGAGTGTTACTTGCAACCGCAAGACCAATAGTTCCGGAATTATTGCTAATTCCACTTACATCAACAGGCGGAATTAAAACAATACCTAAATTTACATCACTTGCAACATTAATTGCAGCAATATCGCCTTTGGGTCCAATCGGTCCTTGAAGTCCTTGTGTTCCAGTATCTCCTTTAAGTCCAGACGGCCCAGCTGGACCTTGTGGACCAATAAATCCATCTAAACTTAAAGTTGTAACTTGTGCTTGAACATTGGAAATTTCAGTTGAAGCAGTATCAAATGCAAGTACAATTTGAGCAAAGTTGTCCCTAAATCCTTGACTAGGGTTATCTTGTCCTTGTACAGGAAAATTAGTATCTATGTTTTGACTAAAATTTGTAATATTACTTGTCATATTTTATTGCCTTTAAATTTATTGTCGAGTTGTTGGATATAAAATCCAATCTGATTGGGTTGAATAAGGTTTTTCAATGATAATTCTATCAGTATCAAAATTGAAATGATTAAAATTAAATAATTTATCACTTATTGCATTATTAATTTTTTCAAGAATTTGTAAAGATCCATTTGGTATTGTATAACATAACGGAACTGCTTTAATAAAACCAATTTCTACTCCAGTATTTGTATTCACAGTTGTCATATACTTTGGTTGTAATTTTTCGTTTATTAAGATAGTAGATTGATCAGATAATGTAATTGAGGTTAATTGTTTTTGCATATTATTTACCGAAGATGCATTAGCGGGAGAGATAGTACCATTCATTGCATCATCTATTATCTCAACATAAATTAAATCATACACATAATTTCTATTTTGATCTTGTGCAGAAATACTTTTTACATTTCCAAAGTAGAATTTCTTTCTATGAAAATATAAATTCATTGCAGATGCAAATTGATCAAGTAAAACTTCTTCAATTCCTGTTTCAATGATAAGTTTAATATGTTGTTGAATTCCAAATTCAGGATCAAGTGGTCTATAAAGTAATGTTGGATTAAAAATTGTTGAATCAGTTATAAAATTTCTATAATTTGCTCGTTGTTCAACTGATAAAAACGGTCTTATATATATTTGAGTAAAATTAGTCGTCAAATCACGATATGAACTTAGATAAAACTGTTTTTCATTAGAATTTAATCGATATACATCATTTGCTCTTACAGTAAAATACCAATTTTTATCAATTGATGTGTGATCTATATCAAATGTTGTATTTGTTGTTTGGAAATCAAAATAAGTTTGGCCGGAATCTGATATTATACCTTGGATTGTACCATCATTATTAAATGTTAATCCAGTCGGCAATTGTCCTTGAACAATTTCATATTCAATTGAATAATTAGTACCAGTATTAACAGCTTTAACAGATAATTCACTTATTTGTCCAATTTCTAATGTTCCTAGCGAGCTTGAACTAACAAATTCAATATTACTTATTACATTACCTAATACATTCAATAAGAATATTTGATTTTTTGATACGCTTTCGCCGATAAATGCCCATATTTGTCCAGTAAAAACATATGCTCTAAGCGTTCCGTTCATAAACGGAAGTCGATTTGAAAAATTTATATTATGTTCAATAAACTGCGGATCAGGTGTTACAGTTTTACTTACTAACCAAATATCGCCAATATTTCCAGTATATAAACTTGCAGGAATTAATCCAGTAATACCTTCCGGAGGCTCATCTGTTAATGTTGTATAAATTTTATTAATAATTCTTGCAGGTGTTGACCCAATTGCATCAAATAATGATGTATTTCCAACCGATTGATCAATTTTTATAATTGATAAGGTAAATCTATATTGTTGATTAAATGATGGCTTATTTGGAATTTTACCATATAATTTTCCAGTGTTTGGTTCAAAGTGTAACCCGATCGGATGTTGATTAATTGTTCCAACATAAAATAGTTTTGAATCCGGAATTGGATGAGCAAGTGGTTGATTTAAATAGATGGTTCCACTTTTATTACTAGACGGAATAACATTTGTTATTATATATATTGTATTATCTGTATTAGGAATTGTATCTCCAAAACAGATTGCCATACCAGTTACTGGTGTTATTTCTGCATTATCATAATAAACAATAATGTGACCTTGAAGATTTGAAGTTTGTATGTTGTTAACTGTTACATTTCCATTTGATGCCAATAAAATGTCAGGATTTACTTTTACTGTATTCCAATCATAAAATAAAAGACTATTAACATAATCTGGATTATAATTATATGTTTCAATAATAACATTTTTACCTGCTCTTATTGAGCCTAAATTACTAACTTTTGGTAATTTATTACCGTCTTTACTTTGCCAAATTGGAGAAAGAATATAGCTTGAACTTATATCAAATAAGTTTGAATCAATACTTAATGATGCTGTATCAATACGTAAACTTGTATGATCAACTACACAAATAGAGAATAATTGTTTTGAACTAAAAATTCCATCAGTTACTGTAATATAAAATTGATATAGTTTTTTAAGAGTTTTTGCTTGATTTAATGAATACGATCCATAATATACATATCCTCCATTTTTATAAACACCAAAGATTGGTTGTGTTGAATCAATCGGAGTTGTAAAGGTGTCGTTTTCAAAAAGCTGAAGTGTTGTTGAATTAACAATTCCTACGTAGTAATATTGTTTATTAATAAAAGAGGTACTGGTGTTTTCATTAACAACATTATCAATCCAAATTTTTGATTTATTAATAATAGTCGAGGTATCACTTATTGTTACGTTACATGGATTTGAATTACTTATGTTACTAATTGGAAAATGGTCAGTAAAATGTGTTGGATTTGCAGTATGAAAATCAATGGTACTATGATCATAAGAATACATATCATACGAATCGAGATCATACCCTCCGGTAATTGAAGAAAATATATCAACACCCATAGTATCGTCAATGTATCCTGATATTCTTCCAGATTGTGATAATGATAGTCCCGGCGGTAATTGCCCATCTCTATCTGCAATATAGTATTTTAAACTATTTCCAGTTTGGAGAATATCTGTATCAGCTCTTAATGAATAATCAACCCATTCTTTATTAATAGTAAAATATTCTCCGTTGATTCCGGCTGGCAATGCACCAGCCGGAGTTGCCCATACTGGTTCACTAGGTCCGCTGATATTATAAAAAAATGTTCGATCGGCAACTCCTGTGTTATTTGATGCGCGAATTACAAATTTAACAGTTGTATCAATTGAAACAGAAGTTACTGTTCCAATAATTTGTCCGGTATTTGAATTTAAATAAAGACCCAAAGGTAATGTTCCACTTATTACAGAATAAGATATTGCATCACCTACCGCAATAACAGTTGTAGATGTTGTTTTTCTTTCAATTAATGTCCCTAAAAATCCTGACGGTGTTTGCCATACAGGTAATGACATTATTGTGTTCCTCTTGTATTTGAAATATAATCTAAAACTGTTACTTTTAATTCATCAATTTCATTTTTTAATTCTTTAATAGCTTCGAAAGCTAAAACACAAAGTTTTTCATAATCAACAGCTAATGAGCCATCTTCTCTTTTTCGAATTGCTCTTGGAAATACTGCAAGAACATCTTGTGCAATAACTCCAAAATCTGATTTTTGAATAAAATATCCATCTTCGCCGCCGCGTTCTTTAATATATTCATCGGTCCAATCAAATATTTTCCCACCAATAAATGTTACATTTGATAATGCATTTGGAATATTTTGAATATTTTCTTTAAATTTAAGATCAGATGAATAGTACGCAGTAACATTACCAGTTGATCTAATATCACCTGCAGTACCTGCGGCAGGAGTTCCAACTCCTATAGAATTAAATTGAACATTATTTGATGTTGCAACTGCTTGTCCAATTGAAATAGTTGCTACATTAGATGTAATACTAACAGTAACACCTGTACTTTGAATAATACCTGTTATTGCACTTCCTGAAAACGTTCCAGCAGGGCCAGTAAATCCGGTCGGGCCTGTTGCACCAGTTAACCCTTGTGGACCAGTAATAGTAGACGAAGCCCCGGTTGATCCTTTTGCTCCAGTAGGTCCAGTAGATCCGGTCGGGCCGGCACCGGTATATCCCGTAACTCCAGTTGGTCCTTGTGCACCAGTTGGGCCTTGTGCACCAGTTGGGCCGGCACCGGTATATCCGGTAGGTCCAGTATATCCAGTCGGTCCTGTATATCCAGTCGGTCCTGTATATCCAGTCGGTCCTGCGCCAGTATATCCTGTATATCCAGTATATCCTGTTGGTCCCGTAATAGATGAAGCAGCTCCTGTGGGTCCAACAGGACCCACAATTTTCCCCACATTATACCAAATATTACCTACACCCCAAAACCATAGATTGCCGGTATCGGATGTAATATACCCATCATCTAATAAATTTCCAGTCGGTGGCAAATTTGTAGATGATGCAACCGTTCCTTTTAAGGTAACACTTACCCCTTGTGCTCCTGTATCCCCTTTCTGTCCCGGCAATCCGGTTATCCCAACCGGGCCAGTAAATCCAGTGCTACCTGTAAATCCAGTTGGGCCAGTAACACCAGTTGGGCCAGTAACACCGGTTGGTCCAGTAAACCCAGTTGGTCCAGTAAATCCAGTTGGTCCAGTAACCCCAGTTGGTCCAGTAAATCCAGTCGGTCCTTGTATTCCTTGTATTCCTTGTCTACCTGTAGGTCCAGTTGCTCCAACAAAAGTTGTTGTATTAATCCAAATAGTTATATCGCCTGAACTTGTAGAAACATATGTTGCAGTTCCTGCGGTTATACTATTTACAATTGATGTTGTTGGATTTTGTTGTGCAAATAGAATATTGAAATTATCATTTGTTTTTCTAAAAGCTTCACGAATACTATCTCCTGTACCGTCATTTGATTGAATACCAATATTAATATTTTGTTGATTTGTCATAATTTCTCCGATTGTCGGCGTGTTTAGTGTATTTACCAAAAATTATAACTTACTTATATTAAAATTTAGTTAATAAAATCAAAAATTTAAAGGATATTAAATAAATTGTACAAGACAACAACAAAGTTGTTTTAGAATATGAAAAATTGTAAATTTTTTTCAAGGGAAAGTCATTAGACAAAATAATATTGTCTAATGATATAAGTTAACTTAATAGAATTTGTTCTATTTCTTCTTTAAGTTCTGGAAGTTGAATAAGATTTAAAACTTGATGTCGATGTGACCGTATTAAAAAATTTTCAGCAGCAAGTTGTTTCATTCCACGTGTTTGTAGATAATATACTCGTTCTAAATCTAAAATATCGGTACTAGTTCCGGTTGTTACTTTAAAAGAATCACTTAAATTATAAATTTCAGGTAACGTGTGACAACAGCCAGTTGGTTCGTTGATAAGATTAACATTTTCGATCCCAACTTGCCCATATTTTACATTTTTATTAATATGAATTAGACTTTGAAATACTGTTTGACTGTCTTTTCCGGATTCAGCAGTATAAAATTGATTACTAATGCTAAATGAACCTCTATGTTCTATTTTACTGATAAATTCAGTATCGCCTCCGCAAGAATTTTGTATATGTCCATATGAATTAAAATTAGCACCGTCATCAAGGATAACTTGTATAATATGTTTGTTTAATTTACCGCCTTTTGCAAACATTCCAAAATTTATATGGCTTCCTTCACGTACTCGTATATCATAGATAAAAATTTGTTGTACGTTTGATGGTGTTTCATTTATAATTGCAATATCAACTGTTGAATTTTCACCTACATCAATTTTTAGATGTTTTGCCAATAATTCTTTTTCTGTTGGTTCTTGTCGTAAGATAAAATTATCTGATGATTCTTGTTTTATTTCAATAGTATTTGCATCAATTAACTTAAATTCTTTGTCTAAATATTGCTCAGGTGTAAATGCCCATCCTGGTTCGCCAGGGGTTGCTTTAAAGAAACTCTGAATACCCATCTTTTATTATCCTTTTATATAAGTTATTATCTCCTGTTATTACAATACTTCCTTCAACCATAACATGTACATGAGTTGGATTTATAATGTCTAAAAGATCTTGGTTCTGTGTGATTATTAAACAAGAACGAGATTGGTTTTTTAAATATTCTTTTAAAATCTTTCCAACATTTTTTATCTCATTATCATTTAAATTTTCATCAATTTCGTCAATTATAATCATTTTTGGATTACTAATCATCATCCAAATAAGTTCATTTCGTTTTATGTGACTTAATGATAATGGAATATTGTAATCTAATTCAAGTAAATTACAATATGATTTATAAGTATTTGAAAGATTTTCTAAATTGCTTTCTTCGGTATTGGTAAATTCTTTGAGCAACTCTAAATTTGAAATAAATTCAAATTCTGGAGGAAATTGAAAACTTACAAAAATTCCTAAATTTGCAACTTCGTTTGGATCTATTGTATTAATTTTTTTACGATTAAACCATATGTCTCCTTCTTGAATATCAATTGCAGGATGTCTTGTAATTACATGTGCTAAAGCAGTTTTTCCACTATGAGGAGGTCCTAACACTGCATGAATTTCTCCTGCTTTAATTTCTAATGATATATCATTAAGAATTGGTTCAAATTGTGATGTTGCTGTTATATTTTTTAGTTTAAGCATTGACTGAGTATTATATTGATTGTATAAAGTATTTATTGACTTAAATAC
>Ga0207957_1000186_pt1 | contig 15025 bp, 13 predicted proteins | sample CryBogCBH27Jun07_FD_184603 | JGI IMG/M metagenome (GOLD analysis project Ga0207957, IMG submission 184603) | Freshwater microbial communities from Crystal Bog, Wisconsin, USA - CBH27Jun07 (SPAdes) | ecosystem: Environmental > Aquatic > Freshwater > Lake | place: Crystal Bog, Wisconsin, USA...
CTTTCCGGAACATTTACTAACTGCACAGGAAGCAATAGTGGCAGTTTGAGCGGCGGCTTTGGCGGTTACCTCTCCACTCTTTCCGGAACATTTACTAACTGCACAGGAAGCAATAGCGGCGGCTACGGCTACGGCTTTTGTGGTTACCTCTCCACTCTTTCCGGAACATTTATAAACTGTTTCTCTCAAACAGATATAGGGTTTGCGAACGGCCCTGGTACTGCTAAAATCCGTAACTACGTAGATGCTAACGGAAACATATATAACTACAACTAAATAACACCATGGCAGATACAAAAATTTCCCAGCTTAGCTTAGATGCATCTCCTTTACCGAGTGATGTATTTCCCATCTATAGTAATAATACTACATCTCAGGTATCTCTAAGTGGCGCTCTAAATGCTGTAGGGCTTGTTAATACAACAGCAAACTATGTTATTGTACCAGTTACAAATAGCGCTACAACAAATGGTACTAATCTGTTAAATGCATATGCTACAGCTTGTACATTAACACCAGGCGGATCTGCTCTATCAACAACTAATCGGACTGTTGTTTTAATACCACCGGGTACGTATACGACTAGTACCGGACTTCAATTAAACACACAATATGTTGATATAGTAGGTATATCTTCTGATGCTAATCATGCTATTATTGATAAAGTAAATCAAACAGCTAATGATGTACAAGTTAGTAATATAACAGTAGCTAGAAATGGGTGTTCTTTAGCGAGTAATTTATCTTTAACAGTCTGGACAAATTGTATTGTATCTAATAATAATGATAACAGTGGCAGTTTTGGTAATAATATACTTTCTGGAACATTCACTAACTGCACAGGAAGCAATAATGGTGGAAACTCCGGAGGGGGTTTCGCGGGTCCTAGCGCTACACTCTCCGGAACATTCACTAACTGCGTAGGAACCAATAGCGGCGCTAGCGGCGCCTTTGGTGGTGGTTTTGGGGGTCAAAATTCCACTCTTTCCGGAACTTTTACTAACTGCACAGGAAGCAATAATAACTCCCCTAGTGGCGCCGGCTTTGGTGGTAGTGGTGCCACTCTTTCCGGAACATTCACTAACTGCAAAGGAAGCAATATCAGCGGCCCCTACGGTGGCGGTTTCGCGGGTACTAGCGCTACACTCTCTGGAACATTCACTAACTGCGTAGGAACCAATAGCGGCTTTTTTGGAGGTGGTTTTTCAAATACTGGAACCGTTTCCGGAACATTCATTAACTGCATAGGAAGTAATAACGGACCCGGTGAAGGTAGTAGTTTCGCTGGGTCTGGTGCCATTCTTTCCGGAACTTTCACAAACTGCACATCCCGAACCGATACGGGTTTTAGAAATGGCCCCCGTACAGCTAAAATCCGCAACTACGTCGATGCTAACGGAGATGTATATAACTATAACTAAAATTCTTGTATTTAAAAACAATTAATATAAATATATCATATGGAAGAAATTGATTATACACTTAATAACGGAACATGGGTTCAAAGGAACTATGTACAACCAACATCTACCCAAATGGCCGTATTAACATCTTTTAATCCTACTCAAGGTCCTTCCGAAGAATATCAAGCAGTTATGGCTGAAATTCAATCCGCACAATTTACAACAGCATCACCTGAAGTTACTGGTAGATTACAAGAAATTTATGATGCTAATTTTCCTGTAGGGTATGAGCTCATTGGTGTTGATATTACTTTACCTGATGGTCGTGGCATTATTAATGCTCGTCAGAACTTAGACCACAAACAGGTTAGATTTTAATTTATGTCTTTAAACTTTTATTATAACAGTACAGTAGTTGAAACGAGCGGTATACGTCAAATTGCTGGTGGTGGTACAGGTGTCACCACACTCTCAAGTTTATTGCAAACTGTAAATCAAGTACCAATTAACATACAGGCTGGTACAACATATACTATACTTTCTAATACAGACTTAGGTGGTACCATAGCTTCTACAAGTAACACAGGACTAACAGCAACATTAGTAGGTTCATATCCAGTAGGGTTTCAAACATCATTATTGCAATTAAGCACTGGTAGAATTGCAGTTTCTGGACAAAATATAACAATTAACCAGGCTAATAACTATTTTAAAACAACAAAACAATATTCAGTTGCAACCTTATTATATGTTGGTTCAACAGGAGGTTGGGTATTATTTGGGGATATTAGTGCATAACGATTATGCACTTTAATGTACGCTCCGGAATATGTGGTCAACTTCAGCTTATTAATTATGCTGCCCCTCTATCTATTAGCTATCTCATTGTAGGTGGCGGTGGTTCAGGTGGTGTATATGCCGGTGGTGGCGCAGGTGGTGTCTTATCTGCTTCAAATGTATCTTTTATACCTGGTACAACTTATAATATAACTGTTGGAAATGGCGGTACATCTACATTCGATGGATCAACTGCTTTAAACATTAATGGTAATGGTGGTAATAGTTCTATTATTGGATCGTCACTAACTGCAATAGCTATTGGCGGTGGTGCAGGTGCTACAGCTTATACGGGATATAGCGGAGGTATCGGTTCAGCCGGTGGTGGTACAATCTATCTCGGGGCAAGCGGTGGTTCCGGTGGCGGTACAGGTGGCAATCAGAGTGGCATAGGCTCTGCGAATATACCTGGCGGAACAGGAGTAGCAGGTCAAGGTAATAGTGGTGGTTATGGGGCAGCAATTAGTTGTACGCCATCGGGAGGTGGCGGTGGTGCAGGTGCACCAGGTGGTAACGCTAATTCTTCTAACGGTTCAACACCTGCACAGCAGGGCGGTATAGGTGTTATTAATCCAATAGCTGGTTCAACAATCGGTGAACTATCAGCAGGTAATTACTGGATTGCAGGCGGAGGTGCAGGCTCTAATAATAATTGCGGTAGTAGTAGTTTAAATGCAGCTGGTGGCCTTGGTGGTGGCGGACATGCTCAAGGGTCTGGTAGTTATACATCTAATGCGGCTACCAGTGGTCTATCAAATACAGGCGGTGGTGGTGGTGGTGGATTTATTAGCTCTGCTTCAGGAGCAGGAGGATCCGGTGTTGTTATTCTTTCTATACCTACGATAAATTATTCCGGAATTACAACTGGTTCTCCTACTATTACAACTTACGGATCAAATACACTTGTTACCTTCCTTGGACCTGGAAGTTATACTGCTTAATTGTTATAAGCCCTTATCGAAATAGTCGTAAGCACTATTTGCTCTTCTCTGAACAGGAACTACATTTGTTGGAGTAGTTGGAAGAGAAGTCTCTTCACATGGATCTACAATTTGACCGGATTGAATAAGTTGAAGAAGTCCTTCAGTATCAGGATTATTATAAATTGCTGCTCCTTCTTGCTGAACGGAATTAGGATATGGCTGTACAAGTTCTGCAGGATTAGCTCCACCATCCAGACGTCCATATTCTCCAGCATCATTGAGTTGTACATTTGCAACACCAATAGGAACACCAGGCTCATAAGAGTATTCAAAACGCTTACATTTGATATACCAAACATAGTGACCAATCAACGGATTTGTTAGAGGTAGGTACTCATCATCTCTTTCAGTAATCTCGTAGATTGGAGCACTTCTTAAGCCCGGTCTATCGGCTGCATATTCTGATAGTCTAATGAGATCTCCAGCCTTTGGTTCCATTCCCGGACCAAACTGCTCATAAAAAGAGGATAAATGCACAACGGCTGTCATATCACAATCAGCCATAATACCAAATTTTGAAAGCATTAATGCATCGTTTGTAATGTCTGTAATCATAATGACATTGCCAGTCATTGAATAAACAGAAGTTGGATCTTCACCATAAAGATAATCAGCAGAAGATAGACTATAACCGTGCGTGTAATAATCTATTCTTGTACCATAATGTTCGATTTGCTCTTTCCACCACTTAGAATAATTCTCACGCTCGTTGGCGTTATTATTCTTATTAAGATAACGAACTTTATCCTGTGTAACTGAGATCATGTTATTGAGCTTTTAAACCGGATGGATACTTCATCCAATTCATGTTTGGAATATCATATATGGAATCATACTTCCTATGTAAAGGTTCGTTTGGATCGGCAATATCTCTAATTGTAATCATATAATTGATCTTATGAAAAGTTCCCGTTGCTAGCTTTCCACTTAAGCTATTAGCAAGCTTGAGAAGTTCTTCTGCCGCAAGACCGTTTACATCAACATCTTTAATGTCTCTATTGATAACAACAAGAACTTTGATATCAGAATTTTTATTCTTCTTGCCAGGAGTTACAACATCTCCAACAATTACGTAATGCTTAACACGAGCTGGCTGACTGCTTACAAGTATTTCAATATCATTTGTAATTTGTGCGTGAATAGCTGGAAGAAGTCTTGGACGCTGACCATCTTCCGGAAAGTAAAAGACCGTAGGATCCAAACTGTCGGGAGCAAGAGGTGTTTTGTATACAGTAAGATAGCTCTTTAGCTTCTTATCAAAGTCTTTACGAAAGAATTCCATATGAGTATTTAATCTTTACGCAACAAAAAAGCCCTGGAAAACCAGGGCTCTTTGTAATTTTGATTTGATTTAAATCTTACTTGAAGAGGTCGCCCTTGACAGAAGACTTAACTACATTACCCTTTTGGAGGGTCTTCTTCTTGTCACCAAGAACCTTGATTTCAGCCTTTGTTTCAAACTTACCAGTATTGGCCTTGCCCTTCTTAGCCTTGAGCTTGCCGCCAACCTTGTTGTTTGTTCCAAGAAGACCACTCTTGTTCTTGACAGATTCTGTCTTAACTTCTTCTTCGGACTCTTCGGATTCAGGAGCTTCTTCTTCGCCGAATTCTTGATCAAAATCTTCTTCGTCGTAGCTCTGATCTTCCATACCTTCACCGCTTTCATCTTCAACAGCCTTTTCAAGCTTTGTGATGATGTCTGTGATACGGACTTGGAGATCTTGAAGATCGGAAAGAAGATCGCTTTCCTCTTCTTCCATTGATTCTTCGGCTTCTGTCTCAGAAGCTTCATGCTCTTCAGAACCTTCTGGAGCTTCTTCCCCGGCTTCAAAATTCATATCCATATCTTCGCCTTCTTCTTCAGTAACGAGAGTCTTGCGGAAAAGTGTTTCAAAAGCACCCATTGTAACTTCTTCGCCAAGGCCCTTTGGCTTTGGCTTGCTGCCTTCGATTTCTTCAGAAGACTTAGCAGGAACAGAGCTCTTTAAGTTGCCCTTTTTAACATCAGCATTCTTGTCTTCTTCACCTTCAGGATCTTCAGGGCTTGTAAGCTTATGATCGAGATTCTTTGCAGAACCGACCTTTGAATCTTTGTTTGATTCGGGGTCGACCTTCTTAGGATCGGGCTTGGAATCAAAAAGCTCTTGGCCACCCTTTACACTTCCGACTTTGTCGTTAGAAGGGCTTTGGAGACCGGACTTCTCGGCTTCGTTGATAAGAACTTGTTCGTAAAGACTTGCTAAGGGATTTCTCATATGTGTATTTATTTATCTAATTTGGTTTATTTTTCTAGTATTTGATGCAGTAAAGTAATGCAATATTTTTAGGACGTGTATCGTTAGCTGTTCCGGAAGAGTTAATTGTAATATTAGTTGTTGCAGAGGTGGTATTTATATTGCCCTGGTCACCCATCAAATAACCATTAATACCAGGACCCCCACCAAATGTACCTACCCAATGATCATATGTGTGTATATGACCCGGATCGTTTACGGTATGAGTATGAACTCCGATACCATCCGACTCTAGCTGTCCAAAAGGACGACTTAAACCTGGCAAAATAACATTACCGGAAGTCGTTTGAGAAGCAGTAGCTGTGTAAGAAAAATGAATGGAATCAATTACACTAATATTAAATGTGCCGTTAACACCAGCACCTGTAGTAAATTGAACTGTTACAACGCTTCCTGTTGTTAATCCATGAGGCGTATTTGTTGTAATAGTTACTGTTCGACCAGATTGTGTATAAGTTCCATCAATTATATCCACGCCAGCTCCGTTGTCCCAACCTCTTACAAAATATCCTCTGAGATCAGGAAGATTGAAATAACCTGGGGAAGAACCGTACGTCTTTCCGATTACATTATATAAATTCGAATAAGCGGCAACACTTAATAAACGACCATCGCACGGGAAGAATCCAGCTGGGGCTGTTTGCGCAGCATGTGTAATAATAGTACCTGTAGGAATAGTAGGAATTAAAGATGCAACAACTTGTGCAATACTTGCAAGAGTAATCTTAATTTCAGCTGTACTATCAAATCCAACAAGATAGTCTCCTGATAAAGGAAGAGCTTTTGTATTAAACTGATAAAATGTTTCTGTAGGCATATATCTTAGTATTTAATACAATATAGTAATGCAATGTTTGCTGGACGTGTTTCCGTATCGCCTGTATATGCCGTGTTAACAGCAACACCAAAACCAGAACTATAATCTCTTACGTAGGTATCATAAGCGGGTCCGCCAGCAAAACCTCTCGTTTCTCCTTTAATACCGTGGGTGTGACTCTTTAAAGCGTCTGCTTGCTCTGTACCCACAGTACCTGCAGAATAATAATCACCATTAGCATTTGTAAAAGATGCGTTTGTTCCCGAACCTCTAACAAACATACCTCTCATATCAGGAACGTTAAAGACAGCTCCTGAACCACCAAATGTATAACCAATTGCAGCAAATAAATTTGAATACGTGGTTGTACTATATGAACCTCCATCGCATGTGACCCAGCCAGTAGGAGCTGTACTTGTCGCAAAAGACATTACAGCGCCAGCAGGAACACCAATGCTTGTAAGATTGCTTGCAAATATACTTCCAGACGCACTTACGTTTCCTGACACAGTAAGACCGTTTGTGCTTTGTGTTATAGTTCCGACCGTAACGTTTCCGCCATGAGGAGCAAGATAAAGATTCTTTTTATTTATATTTGCATAGTCAGCTGCTTCGATGGTTATACCGCCATCTGTATTATCAGGATAAATTGCAGCTCTGATAGTACCATCTCCAAAGTATGATGGAGCACCATTAACAATTAATTGATTGGGAACAGTTAAATTTCCGTAGATATCCCAAGAAGGATGGCCTACAGATAATTGAGATGGAGTAACACCAGATAAACTTGCACTATAAACTGCGTAAGCATTAAAAATTTGGTTTAGAGTAGTCCTGGTTTCAAACGGATTTAGTTTATTAATAGGATCAGCAAAGCTATAGCCGACAAAATAATCTCCTGAAAGAGGAGTAATAGTAGCTTGAAAGTTTGAGAAATTTTCTACAGACACGATATTATTTATTAAATTTTATCCCTATTAATAGTAATTTTTATGAAATATACTATTTCAACTTTTATAGTTTTATACAATAAAGAAATGCAATATTAGCAGGGCGTGTTTCGACTCCTGTTCTTGATAAACCATTGACACCATCAGAAGTAGGAGCAGATGTGGTAGGATACCCTCCATCATTTGGAACATTTCTGCCAATACCAGTATATCCTGAACCGGCATTATCTGTACTCACATAACTATTGTGGTATGTATGAACGTGCCCCTGCATCTGATCGTTTTGTTCTGTTCCCACAGCTCCGCCAGAATAATATCCACCATTAGCGTTTGTATATGATGCGTTTGTTCCCGAACCTCTAACAAACATACCTCTCAAATCAGGCAGAGTTCCTCCAATTGCTGCATATAAAGCTGCGGTAGCACCAGTATTACTAATTGTAGTACCATCACAAACTACCCAACCACTTGGAGCAGAAGAAAGATAAAAAGGCATAATAGCTCCGGTTGGTACACCCCCAAGAAAATTTTGCAGACCACTTAATGTGGTACTCTTTGTAGATCCGTTATCAACAATAGGTAAAATGTCTGAAGAATTTAAAGTATTAGAAATTGGTAGTTGAGATATTTTTAAGTCTGGCATAAAAAGTAATTATTCGATTATTATTCTATTTACTCCATTTTCTTGTAAAAGATAAGAACCGTTTTCTTGTTCCAATAAAGAGGGAGGTATGAATGCTCCACTAACCATGAATACTGTCGAATCAGCACTCGTTACAAAGTAAATTGTATTGTCGTTAATTTCGACAATGCCGTCTGCAGGATATGTAATGGTAGGTGTAGGTCCTGGAGTATATGTATATGTTTGCGTTGGCAGAGGTGTATATGTATAGGTAGGTGTTGGTGTAGGAGTAAATGTCGGAGTCGGTGTTGGGGTAATAATAACATTTCTATACTCAGGATTAAAGAAATTAATAATCGATCTTAAATTAGTCCAAAGTTGGCTACAGAGTCTATTAATAACAGCGTTTGTAACAATTTCATTTTGACCAATAACCAAATCAGACTTTTGATATGTTGGACTAACATAAACTCTATTACCAGTTTCGTTGTAGAATAACGAATTTCTAAAAAGTTCAATATTATCCCACAAGCGATGGAAGGATTTTAAATACACCCAAGGTTGTACATACTCTTCTTTATGAACATATAGTTGTTCGTTAGTCCACATGGTACGATCAACTGTTTGAGACTTATATCTACGAAGTTTCATTACGTCAGCTATTCGAATAGCTTGGTCTGCAACGGTGATATATAAATTTCTATATTTGTCTTGATGTATTGAATTAAACCCTGTAAGAATACTTTCATCTGCCAATACTTGGTCGTTTATAGTATAATTGTAGATAACTCCTGTTCTAAAATATTTAACAACGCCGGTACTATATGTTATATAAACACACTCTCTATTGTACGATGAATTGATTGAGGTTGTTCCTACAACAGTATCAGGGAATGTATAGTTAAACAGATAATTGCCAGAGGCATCAAATACGTAGACTCCAGCATCGGTTAGAGCATGAATATTTTCCTGGCTATCAACACAAACACTATATGGAGAGTTTAAATTAAAATACTCGCTCGTTAGCGTTAGTAAGTTTTTTCCATTTATTGTAAACTTTTTAATACAGTTATTGCCATAATCCGCAACCCAAATCAAATTGTTTTGATCAATATGTAAATCTGTTGGTTTATTGAATCCTTGTTTACTTTGTTGCATTCCAGCACGACCCCAAGTTGTAAACAAATTAAACTGGTTATTTGTAATAGTGTAAACAGAAACTCTAGGAAGACCTGAGTCAAGAACGACTACATAATCGTTAGAAGTAGCACCGATTGCTTGAATTTTTTGAAATGCAAAAATTGCATCAACACTAACTTCCGTATTTGCAATATATGTTTGGTATTGGTTCTCGATCAGGTTTAACGAATTTTGATGAGCAAAAATTAACTGACCTGTTTGTTCAAGAGGAACCATATCAACAAACGATTCGTTGGATGACGACAATTGAGGTGTTGGCCAATTTGCAAATGCAATAGGATCGATTGTCGGAACGATCCACGTATATCGATACCCAGGAGGAACTTCTACTAAAGTAGGAACTAATGTTGTTACTAAATTAGCTGAAAGTGTAGCTCCAAACGTAACAATTCCGCTAAGTGGCGTTTCTATTGTGTATATTGGATTAGTATTAAAAGAAGTAATTGATCCGTCTAGTACATTTATAGAAGTTAAGGTTAAAACTGTAGTATATAAATCCTGAATATATTCTTGAAGTAAACGACCAGTAATTTTATTTGCGTTTTGATACAAACTAGAATATTGATCTAATTCGTTAATACAAATATTGAATTTATCTATAATACTGTTAACATTGTCGCTCGTAACCCATTCGTTTGGGGAAAGTCTAGGAGCTGTGTTATGTGTTAAAATTAACGGGGATAGCTCACTTCTATAGTGATTGGTTTCTACATCGTCGTATCTATTAACGATTTCAAAAATTCCAGGATTGTGATATTTTGTCTTATATAAATTGCCACTTAAATCGTTAAATGTCGTAACAGCTGACAAATCAATAACACCGATATCCTTTGAATCAAAATACAAACTTCCTAGCTCCCCTTCAACCAACGGAGCTGTTGAAAGATCTTTATATAAAACGGTCGTAGAAATTGGAATAGCTTTAACAGTCGAGTTACTCCATACATTTGTGAAATAAACATTAGTTCCAGTTAAATTATAATAATTTGGTGTATATATATTTGTAACTGGAAGAGGATCTATATTAGCTGAAAAGGAATAAGGAATGTATTGATACCTTGCAACCCAGTCTTTTCCGGGATTATATCTATCGCTACCAGAACGAGTTGGAATGTAAATTCCTTTTACAGCAATAGCACTTAGATTAAACTGTGTTGTATAGCCTATCGACGCTCTAAGAAGAGCGTTTGTTATATAATCTTGATTATAATAAGATAGTTGAAAATTAAATTGCTGAATAGTTGAAGATAATATTGCTGTAGTTAAAGCCCAGTCTGGTGTCGTTGATGCAGGATTTGCTGTTGCGTTCAAGCTCCATTGAGCTCCAGCATAATACTGTCCAAAAACAGAATTATCATAAATTGGCGGTTTTATATATGCTGCAAAAAGCTCTCCCGACGAGTCTAATGGAAGATCAACGAACCCGGAGATCGAAGGGATTGTTGTAACAATATAATTGTCTGTAATAGGATTTGGTGCGGGGTATTGTAAAACAGACAAACAGCTTCTAAATGTAGTGTTATTTGGGTTTTGGGTAACTCCATCCGTTGATAAACTCGAAGCGTAATAGGGATAAAAAGATGGAGCTCCAGATAACGACTCAAAATATGCAATAGCAGGACTATTAAGAGGAAACGTATTATTGAATACTCGTAAACTAATAGGATACACCATTGAAGTGTTAGATTGGCTTGTAATGATAACACTAGCAGTTGATGTACTCGAAATTACATTATAAGGACCAACTGCCCAGCTAGCAGAACAACCAGCTCTAAGAGTAGTTGAGCTTAAACCAATAGATTCAGTATGACCTTCTCCATAAAATGCGTTGCCTATATTTCCATATTGATATGTTTTTAAGTCAGCTAAATACGCTGCTTCTGAAACATAATTGCTTGAATACCGATATTGAGGAGAATATGGTGTTATGAATCCTTGTGGATAGGCAATAAAATTTGCAGATAAAAAGCTCCCCACAATTACAGCAGACAAAGAAAGTGTTTGATATAGAGTAAAATCTTGATCGTTATAAGCTGTTATTGAAAACCAATGAGTCCCTGGAACTTGAGCAGATACTTGAACTTGCGCTGTTAAATTTTTATCAAACAGTATTCGATTGGAATTTGTATCTGTTGTGTATTCTACAATATATGAATTTGAAACGTACGAATTTGTATCAACGAGCTTGAGAGTAAATGTATACGGCGTGACACTCGTTAGTCTGTAAAATACAGAACTATTCGAAGTGTTTTCGTAATTGGCAAATAACTGCAAAGACATTACTAGTAATTATTAGGATTTACCGAAAACTCACCCGATCCAAATTACTTTTACTAAATCTGTATGAATAGGAGAAATTTGAGATATTATGGTTTTAATTTGTTCTTCTATTAATGCTCTTGTAGTGGGATCAGTAATATTTGTTCCGGATAGTTTAATATTATAAAAACTGGATTTGTTTCCAGGAAGTTTGTTTTTAAACATTCGTTCAATCCGTTCTATGTAGCCTACGGAAGGAATAGGTAAAGACCAAAGCATATCTTCAGCAGCTATACCAGCTCTCAAAAACATGTCAAAATTAATAGAATCTATACAATAATCATATAGTCTCGCTTCAGCCAAAGTTCCGTTAAACAGACTCGTAACGCTAGCTAACTCCTTGTTTAAACCACTACTAACTCCTAGAGGGGATCCTATAAATGTGGCAGGTTGGGAGTCAAAAGTCAATTCATATCTTCCAGAATATTGAAAACTAGCTTGCTTTATAGCATTGAGATATAATGTCACAGTTTTGTTTTTGTGAGTCATTATAATATGCTTCCATGTATTTGGATTCCAATCGTCTATAGAAACCCCAGCTTTGAATGTTTTATAAATGTATTCAGAAGACGTTTTATCTCTCAAAGCCATTTTGATTACTAGCTTTTTTGTAGGAGACAGAGCATTTGAAACTCTCTTGAGTTCGTATCCTGTAAAATCTCCTCGTCCTCCATACCTAAACGTGTCCGGATTCTGCTGAAGTTCGCGAGCTACAGCATAGTTAATAAACGGAGACATATCTACTATATCGTTAACTTTTCCGTCTAGAGTATTTGTGTAGATGTAATGCTCATCGCTATAATAAATTACAGACACCCATTTGAACGACGTTGTTGAACGGTTATAAATGCGTATAAACGAAAGATGTTTTCTAGGATGTACGAAGTCCGTTCCTACAGTAAAAGTAAACAGAGGGGCTTGAAACATGGATCCTGTTGGATCAAATACAGAAACATTATTTGTTCCATTGAGGACCCATAACTTACCGTTTGGATCTACGTGTATATTCGTAATACCTCCGTCAGCTGTTAAGAACATTGTACCGTTTTTATATACATTGCCATCAGAAAGAACTGCCCATTGTACATCTTGTATATATTTTACATCCAACGCGTCTGGTACTGTTACAAGAACAGCTGTACCACTTAAAGTACTATACGTAAACGCACTTGCAGCATTTTGTGTGGAAATGTTATTATAAGATACCTGATTTGTTGTTAATAAAGTATCAAACGTATACACGGCTAAATTTGTTGTAAGGATAATATTATCGTTTGGATCACAGTTTAAACTTACAAGGGTTTCATTTGCTGAAAGACTCAAATTTGCTTTGCCTAATAAATTTCCAGCATGATCCAATTTGTAAACACTAGGACTATTTCCGTCTGAACAGACAACAGAACAATCATTGGAATCAATAGCAACTAATGCTGGAATATGAAGGCTCAGACTCGATAATTGAGAAACAACTACTTTATCCAAAAATCCTTGACTTTCCTGATTTGTGAATATTAAGTGACCGTATGTAGTTTCCGGAATAAGAAAATAAGGATAAGTTTGAAGCGTATCAACAAATATTCCAAACCCTCCTTTTGCCGAATAGTTTCCGTATAGTTGAGTTGATGGACAATTATTCCAGTCACTACTTTCACACCATAACCCTAATGTAAATTCGTTTGCTGTAGGAGCATAGTTTTGACTCCAATTAATATATGCTTCTACGTTTTGATTATGATTAAACCCAAGAGCCGAACTTAGCGAAATCTGACTACCAGAAGGATTCAAGAATAACTTTGATGAAGAAACTGCCGAGTTTATTGTAATAGGATATGCTCCAGCTTGTTTGGATTGCCAGTTTGATGCATCGAGTAAAAGATGTTGTCCTGAAACTCCACCGTATGTAGTTAAAATATCTTGTGCTGTTTTTTCCCCAAAATGAAAATATTTGTATAGAACACCGGGTTCAATTACCATAGTTGATGGTACATCATATATAGCTGGTACATTAGGAGAAGTACGAAAAAACGTTGGAGCTTCAAACACTGGGGTAGTGCCGGGGGAAGTCTCAAAGAACGACGGAGGAGCATTAAGAATGTAATTCATTCCGTTAAACGTTTCTGGATTATATAGATTAACGTTCAGCTGGATTGGATCAAAATATCTATCATACCAAATCAGAGAACCAGAAATTGGATCCTTATATAACCAGCTACAAAACCAAACGCCTTCAGGAACTTCTGAAGGAGATCCATTATTAGAAACATTTCCATAATTCTTTCTACTTTCAAAGATACGATCTGATACTGCTGGAAAGTTTCCTCCTGTTGCTCCGTCTATCACAAACGAAGAATCCTTTAAAGCAATAGGAGCAGCATAAGGAGGGACATTAAAATATGTTTCTCTGTCTTTTAAAAGAGAATACTCTGTAGAATCGTTCTGATATCCTAAATGAATTTTATCTGAACCTTCTTCGCGATTCTTATTGACGTATAATTTACTGTATAATCTCTTATGCATGTGTGCAAGAGTATTTATACAAAAAATACTCGTTATCGACTACGGACAACGTACTATTTAAAGTTATAACATAATACAACGTATATTTAGTAAACTATAAACGTTGCATCATAATATGAAGTACCAAAGTTGTTTGTAGCAGAAAAGTTGACGTGATAAATTCCGGAGCCTGTTGTAATATTAACTGTCATATACCCATCATTGGTTATAGTAGCATTACCCGTTGGATCAGAAACTATTTGACAGGATGTTGGGTTGTTTAAAATTGGAATATAAACTGTAACGTTTGTGTTAGACGGAACGTTTGTAAAAACGAGATTGTTATTAACATCTAACACCAACGGAGGAATTTTTGTATTCCTATAACTTACTGTATCTTTGTATATATCAATACTTTCCAATCTTGGTAAATCCCAATCTGTAAGCTTAAAATTTATAATAAACGGCTGATGACCTCCAGGATTATTGTCCAAACCCGTATATGTTAGAAGATACTTTTTAATAGTACTATTATATGTTATAGTACCTCTTGTAATAGAAGCAACGCGGATGTTATTAAGCGCTATTCCAACATTGTTAATATCTTCTTGTGATAAAGGAAATATTTGAGTGTATTCAAGTGTGTTTAAATTCAGCTTGAATAAATTTGGAATAAACTGAAACCCTACAATTTGCGTAAACAAAAAAACAACTTCCTTGGTTTGAGGAAAAAACCAATTTTGTTCAAATCTAAACAATGAGTTTAAAGTATTAACTATTTTCTTTGTTACTAGTGTAGACATATATTTTAATTAAAATGATGATTTTTCGTATGTTAAAACATCTCCAAACCACGAAAGAGGATTATGATTATCAAGAATAGTATAATCTGGGAATCCAAAGTATCCTCTCATGTCGTTAAATGTTGTTGAGATTTGATCCGTTTCATAATCATATGTCAACTTAGCAAAAATAACAGAAGTAGGAGTTTGGAGTAATAATACATTAAAGAAACACTCAACATTTAAAATAGAACTTGCAAGCTCTCCATATAATTGTTTCAAGTATTCTTGAGGATTATTTCCAATAGAAGATGCTGTTACC
>Ga0207957_1000190_pt1 | contig 14924 bp, 12 predicted proteins | sample CryBogCBH27Jun07_FD_184603 | JGI IMG/M metagenome (GOLD analysis project Ga0207957, IMG submission 184603) | Freshwater microbial communities from Crystal Bog, Wisconsin, USA - CBH27Jun07 (SPAdes) | ecosystem: Environmental > Aquatic > Freshwater > Lake | place: Crystal Bog, Wisconsin, USA...
GTTATAAAGCCTTTATCGTTGATATAATTTTTATATACCTTTTCAGGTCCAAGACTAATAATCTTTGCTACCGGCATTTTTAATCTCTTTGGATTAAAGAGATTCATATAGAAATCAACAATATCATTTACACTTTGTTGTTCTACATTGGAGAGTCTATAAACTCTCTCTGTAATATAATGTTTAAACGATAGCATTAATATTACTTATCGACTAAACTTTATCTTTTTGTGCATGGCTTTTTCTTTACGCTTTTTCTTTTGATTAGGTGTTTCAAAATATCTCTTAGCGCGTACGGTTTCGAGAACAGCATCTACATCCATCTTATTCTTTAGACGCTTAAGTGTACGATCAATGTCCTCTCCTTTTCTTGGTATTACTGAATGCATATTATGTCAGATTATTTATAAATAATTGTATATGAAATTTAAGTATCGTCAAATTAGTAGATATTCCAGCGCCGGTATAAAGTTATTTCTTTATGTAGGTGTTGCAATATTCTCATCAATGCTTACAGACTTTTCTCATTATTCTGATGATATGCATTTAAAGGATATTCACGATTTACGCTGGGTTACGATAATAGTAAATGCTGTTGTTCAGGGGTTAATTGCATGGAGAGCCTTCATTGACGGTTCAGTGGAAAGGATCCGTGAAGAAGAGCATCAAGAAGAGCTAATAGAACATACTGAATCTCACTTGCAATAACGGTTTTTAATAATAAATCTTTTTATGTCTGACTCAATCAATACATTTAAAACAATTACTGAAACTTTTGTAACTGAAGCTACTAAGTTTTATGGTGGTAACAATGCTGCTGGAACACGTGCTCGTAAGGCCCTTCAGGAGCTTATCAAGTTTGCACGCACTGAACGTAAAGCAATTCAAGAGGCTAAGGTTGCTCGTAAGGAAGCTAAGTAAAAATACATTAGCATATAAATTAAAACCCGGTCAATATTGACCGGGTTTTTTATTGTTCAGGATCAAATCCTAGAATTTCACCGTCTAAAGGATCTTTTACAAATCCCTCTTTTATAAGATATTCAATAACTGTCAGAAGTTCGTTATCAGGAATTTCTCTATCTTCCTCTATACATTCTACAAAGACTTCTACTTCACCGTTTTCTTCGAGAACATCGATTTTATACTCAATATTCTTAAGGGCTATTTCGAAAGTTTTCATTGCAGTAATAGCTCCTTTATAATAATATTTAATGTTATATACCGAGCATTTTGAGTGCTTTTGGAGCAGTTACAAGATTTAAAAAGAAGTCTTTTCCATCTTTTATAAAGAGAGTACCGTAAGCAAGAGTGTTGCTTTTCTCTGGTTTTTGTACAGACTTAATGCGTTCCCAGCCCTGGGCTTTAAATTCTTCTTGTGCTTGGGCGAGTATGATAAGATCTCTCTTTAATTCATCGAAATTCATGGTGTTATACTTTATTAGTAAATGTTATTAAATCTAGATCCTTTCTAGCTGTTCAGGTGTTTTTTCTAGTTCCTCACCTTCTTGCCAATTATCTCCACAACAATCACATTTGTATTTAACGGCTTTGCCAACTATATTGTTTGGATTTTTTGGGTCTTTAAGATTTAGAAGCTCAGTTACAATTCCCGTACTTCCATAGTGCTCACACTCTGGATTACAGTTTCTAACTCGATCACCTACACTAAAGCGATTTGGTGTACGTCTATGAAAATCCTTAAAGCTAAGCATACAATTATTTATGTATGCCTGAATGGATTACTTTCTCTTTTTTGCAGCAATAAACCTACCGCTCTTCTTACAACGCTTTTGCATCTTTGATTTACAAAGATCTGCTACCTTTTTCTTATTAACCGCAAATGTTGGCTTAGGCTTTACGGTTTTTTGGTTTTTAGATTGATTCTCAATAGCGCTATTAATTAGATAATCCATACGCTCGAAGAGATAATCCTTATTACCAGCATATCTTCCATTGAGAAGAAGCTTCATCTCCATAAGAATGTTCTTCATTGCACTGTCACTGGTAATGCTCTCAGTTACAAAATTTTCTCTATTTGTAGCCATCTGCCTATTTACATAGAGAGTATTACCGATCTTGTTCAATGTAATAGAATTTGAACGAAGTGTATAGTCAATAATGGAATCAATGATGTTTGTCATATTTCTAGTTATAGATTAGCAGAAAGGAATATGCAACTATTTTTTATCTCCTATTGATTCTCATATTTAAGACGTTAAATTAACGATATGGATAAATTCGCTATCTTTCACATTGATGGAGGCTGTGGCAAGAACATTGTAGCTACCTCTGTTGTTAAGTCAATTAAGGCTGCTTACCCTGAACACAAGATTGTTGTTGTTACAGCATGGCCTGAGGTATTCATTCACAACCCTCACATTCATCGTGTTTATAAGTTTGGTAATATTCCTTACTTCTATGATGATTATATTAATGGTAAGGATTCAAAGATTTTTAGAATGGAACCATATCACTCTGAATCTCTTCTTTACCGTAAGAAGTCATTAGCTGGTATTTGGTGTGATGTATTTGGTATTCCATGTATTGATGATAAGCCGAATATTTTCTTAACTGAACGTGAGATTCTCTTCGCTCAACAACAATTACAAAAAGATGGTCCTGTACTTCTCGTACAATCATCAGGTGGAGCTGAGAATCAAAGTCACCCATATTCATGGTCTAGAGATCTACCTCCATCATTTGCTCAAGAAGTTGTTGACGCTGTTCGTGGTAGCTTTAGTAAAGTTCTTCATATTCGTAGAGATAATCAGCCAGAGATTCAAGGAACAATTAAGGTAACCGATAGCTTTAGAAATCTCTTTAGTTATATTGCTCTTTCAGATAAGATTCTTGCTATTGATTCGTTCGCCCAGCACGCAGCTGCAGCCTTTAATCGTCAAGCTACTGTTGGTTGGATATCCAATTCACCGATTGTATTCGGTCACGATATACATACAAACATTGTAGCATCTGGAGCTGAATCTTTCCGCCATCGTATTGACTCCTATCTTGAGTCTGATGATTGGACAGGTGGTCGCTTTCATGAATGTCCATATGATAACATTGCTAAAATGTTTGATAAGGATCAATTTGTTGAATCATTGTTAGGTTCAAAGTCTGGTGAATTATTATTTGATATGCCGTCAATGGCTACTACAATAATCTAATATGATATTCTTTAACTCATCTATGCCTCGTAGCATGAGTACACTTCTTCAGTGTATTCTTAATCAGAACCCTGATATTGCAGCTACACCTACTGACCCAGTACTCGAGTATTTGTACGGTGCTAGAATGAACTTTACAAATACACCCGAGGTTAAAGCTATTGATTCTGAGTTAGCTCTTAAGACTTGGCACGGCTTTTGTTGGGGAGGTCTAGAGGGGTATGCAGAACGTTATTCAGATAAGCCTCATCTCTGTATTAAAACCCGTGGTGGTACAATTCATTATCAATGGTTCTCTAACTTCATGCCATATAAGCCAAAGATGATTTGTATGGTAAGAAATTTAAAGAGCATCTTTTCCTCTATGGAGAAACTTTATAGAAAGAATCAAGATCACCATCAAGCTATTCAGAATCACTCGGAGATGAAAGGGACATCAACGGCAAAGCGTATTGACGCATGGTGTGCTTCACCACCGGTGGGACTTGCTCTAGAGCGTCTTCAACAAACCTTTCTTGAAGGCATTAATAAGAATGTTCTTTATATAAGAGCTGAAGACCTCACCTCTTACCCACAACGTGAGATGGATAAAATCTATCAGTACCTTGAACTAAATTCTTTTAAGCATGATTTTAATAATGTGGAACAGAGTATTAAGGAAGATGATTCAGTTTATGGTTTAACATCTGATCTACATACTATCCGTCAATCAGTTCAACCTCTTACTCCAGATTATAGTACAATTCTTGGTAAGCAGATTTGTGACTGGATTGATAATAATTTTGCTTGGTATCAGCAAGGTTTTGGTTATACAAAATAATTTAGTTGATCTTATACACTTCAACTTTTGTCCAGTTACCATCTGATGTACCTCTTATGGTTTGAGAGCCAGAACCACCGTTATATAGAGAAACGTTTAGTGAGTCAGTTGCTCCATTCATATAAGTAACAGCTGTAGTAGTTATTGTTTGCGCAGCGCCGCTAGCTGTGTATAAAGGCATTTGTGCTATGGATATGGTGTTTGTACCATTCTTACGAATTTGTATATTGTTTTGAGCTCCAGAGCCTGAACCATTATTGAGAGCTGCTTGATAGGCTACATAATAATAACCAGGGATAGTAGGTGTAATTTTACCTGAGAGTGATGGATATGTACCGACGTTTGTAATCCATCCATTAGGATCATTTCTTGATGCTAACGGTAACCACAAATCAGCACCTATATTAGTACTAGTATCGGCAGAGAGATAAGCTGTAGCTGTATAAGCTGTATTAGATGCTATATTACCTTGAACAGAAAGATTATTAACGTATGTGTAGTTGTCTTTCGTAGCAGTTATATTTGAGCCTAATACAAAAGCATTTGTTGCACTAACACTATTAAAATTACCAGCAAGATAGGAACTATCACCAACAATGTTGTTATTATAACCACCTAATATTGTTGAAGAGCCTATGGTATATGGTGAGGTAGGAGGTGTAAAGTTACTTCCTGTATATGCTGAATAGCCAGAATATACTCTTAATTCGTCAAGATATCCATATGCAGGGTTTGCATAACTTCTACCGGTACCTCCAAACCATAAAAAATTAGCAGTACTGTAATTAGTTGAATCCGTGTATGTGCCTTGAGCTACACCATTCACATATAATGTTACCACGTTATTGTATCTAGCCAGAGCTATGTGATTGTACTGGCCAAGGGTTATAGTACCTGTAATTAAATTTGAACCTGTTACAGATGTTCTATAATATATACTCGTATTTGAGACATATATTACAGGTCCACCAACACTACCGGTAGGATTGCTGAATACAGCAGTTGCTTGCGGGGTAGTAAATCCTGATTGTATATAATACCAAAAATCAATAGAGAAATTATTTGTACCAATAGCCGGAGAAAAGTTATTCGCTATCTCACCAAGCCCACCAACAAATTGTACAGCACCAGCACCAAATTTAACAGCGGATGGTGTTGAAATAGCTGATACAGTACCAACCGATGACGGAATAAAAACATTATTGTAATTTAATGCTGAATTATAAAAAGTCGGGTTTCCAGCTATTCCCCCGTAGGTATCAAAATGATAAAGAAGCGGTAAATTACTTGTCGTTCTACTATCAAATTTTACGTTATTATTCGTACCATTAACGATAGTAGAATTAAAAGAAGTTATATAATTTTTACATCCGTTTACAATTGTTGAATTACAGCTATATGTACCGCTAATTGTATTACATATACCGTTTGCTACAGTTGAGAAATTACTACTTGTAATACAGTTACAGCATCCATTTTCTAAAGTAGAGAATGAAGAATTATTTCCTATAAATCCACTTACACCATTTATGGTAGTTGAATAATTCGAACAAGTAGTTGTGCCTGTATTTTGGTTATTTTCGTAAATTTGATTTGCACACCCTCCAAAGATTAAAGAGTTTTGTATACATGCCGTACTTGAATAAGCACTACAAGAACCGCTATTATAATAGCCGTAAGATATAATAGATAATTTATTATTGCAACCATTTGCTATTGTATTATGCTTTCCATAACTAGAACCGTAGTTTCCAGAATTTGAACCACAGATTACATTACAGCATCCATTTAATAGGGTATTACTTGCTAGATTTGCACTCTGACTTACACCAATACAAATTCCATTACAGAGACCGTTTAATAAAATATTATAATTTTGATAAGAACCTTGGGTTGCTATGTTATTACAATAACCGGTACCAAAAAGAGCATAGGCTGTATTAGTGGATGCGGTATTACAAACACCAGTTAATATGACATTATATACACCTGAATTTGTAAATGAATTTTTGCATCCATTACCAATCCAAGAATTGTGAGAATAACTTAAGCAATTACAACAGCCGTTTAATATCGCTTGATAACAACCAAGTGAAATATTGCTAAGACCATTAACAGTAGTTGAATAGTTACCACTAACTGTATTGTATACACCGTTTTCGATTGATGAGTATTTGTTGTTGGTATTGAGATTAGAATAAATTTTATTTGAGTTTCCGTTGATAATTACATTTGTGCAGCCGCAAGCTACATTACCATAACCATTTATAATAGAAGAATAATAACCAGAAGATGTATTCTTTGTTCCGTTTCCAATTAATCCATTACAATCATGTACTATATTATATGATCCGTTTAAAATAGTAGAGTTATTACCGATTGCATTATTTGCACTACCACTAGCTATTAAAGATCCAGTATAAGCATTTGGAGTAAATGCACTTAATGGCGGAGTTGGTGTAGTAAAATTAGCTGTATATAAAGCATAACCTTTTATAATTCTCAGTTCATCGATATTACCTAAAAATTGAAAACCAGCTGATGTATCAAGAAAACTTAAACCTTGATATGCGGAACTAGCATTATTATTAAGATTTGCTGTTATAAAACTATTATCTGTATAGGTTGTACTGTAAACTGTGCCATTTATAAAAAATTTCGTTATATTATTTTTTCTTACAATAGCATAGTGATACCATGTATTAATATTTAAATTTACACCTGTAGCAACATTTTGAGTGCTATTACTATCTGTGAAATATGGATTACCTACCGAACCACTGCTGGCATATACACCGATTTGATAGTTATCATAATTAAGAATACTGTAACTAAGGCCACTACTATAGCCTCGTGGATATACCCACAACTCTATTGTAAAATCTCCTGTTCCTAAATTTAATATACCATTTTTTTGTCTATACAATGCTCCAACACCACTTCCAGTTGTTTTAACCGAACCAGCACCTGATATTTTTGTTGTTGTATCTAAACTAAATCCAGTACCAGCTATTGGAAGGACATATGGTATATTATACGGAGAAGAATCTAATAGATATTGAGTAGTATCAAAGTGTGATAAAAGAATAGTACCCCAACTTGTTGCTATATTATTACCTACTATAGGCTGTATAGAGCTAGTATTACTAACTAATGTATAAGCCTGACTAGAAAGAGTGCTAAACGTTGCAATATTATAAGCAGGATTATCTGTAGCAGAATTTGTATTTACATAACTATAAACACTATTCCAATTATTACTACTACCTCCATTAGCTGCTAATAATCCCTGAGATGAAAGATTATTAACATATGTATAATTTGCAGATGGAGCGGTAATATTTGAACCGAGAATGAATACACTCGATAAACCATTAGTACTATTATTCTGTCCACCAAGGATACCGGAATAATTACCAGAAGATGTATTGTTCAATCCCCCACCAACAATAGAACCAGATCCTAGAGCTCTATTTCCATAACCACCGTTTACTGTTGATGCCCAATTGGTAGCGCAATTTGACCAACCACCAGCTACAACACTATATCCTGATAAGGCTTGATTGAGATTACCTCCACCAACAGTAGCCCAAGCACTTCCTGCTATATTAACTGTACCGCCGTTTACGTTTGAATAGAGACCGTTAGCAGCATTTTGATAACCACCAGCCACTAAAGAGAGTTGACCAGTAGCACTATTACTACCTAAGATAGTTTTAATAGAAGATGTTGAGGAAATTAAAGCATAAGGTTGAGATGAAATAGACTGATAAGCTGTATTCCATTGATTACTATTACCTGTGCCCACTGTAACATAACTGCCAGATAAATTGCCAAGTACATTAGCACTTAAGGAATCAACCGTAATATATGGATCATTCCAATTAATACCGTTAACACTATAGGTACCGGGCTCGGTTGTTAACCCTGAGAATAAAGTCCAAGCACCAGGTGATCCTTGATTTGCTCTTCTTACAAACCCGGTATGTTGATAGTTTGTATTGCCATTGCTTAAAGGACCAGTAAAATGTGTCGCAATTCCAAGATCTAATAAATTAGCTGTATTACCTTCACCAAAGTAGATAAGAGCAGCGCTTACGGTTAAATTACTTGTGTTATAAAAATAAGCACTGCCTGTAACATTTAGTGTGCTTAAAATATTAAGAGTTGAGAATGTTGCATTACTAGGCAAAGATAAATTAGAACCGCTACCATAAAATACACCAGATAAAGATATAGCAGAGACAGAATTAAATACCGCACTAGATAAACCAGTAACGGTATTATTAAATTGAAAAGCTTGTGTTTCTATCTGTAAGGACATGATTATAAAACAAATTGGTTATATATTATTATTTAAAGCAGTAACTGTAGCGTAAAGAGTTAAATCTGCAGCATAATAATTATTAAGAGTATTAATCTGTTCGTCTGTTAAGGTTGGTTTTCCGCTTAATGTTTCATTAAAAGTTGGTAGAGGTACTGGTAGGCCAATATCAGAAGCAAACTGATTTAATTGAGTTTTAAAATCATAATATTTAATTCCGTTAAAAGAACCGATAATAATTGTCTGTGGTCTGAAGTGCCAATTAAGTGTTCCTTGATCCTGGTCAATTAACCAATTAATAAAATCATTAACCTCTAAATTATTAGGAACACCTCCTACTTTCTTTGCATATGCACTTTTAAATCTTTCAATTGGATCCCGAACAATTGCATGTGGAACGCCCGTAGGTACGCTTGAAAGAGAAATTACTGTATTAATATGAAGTCCATCTTGTGCTGATAAATTTGGGAAAAACGTTTGTGCAATTAAAGTAGTAATAGTAGAAGAACCGTTTCTTCTCATTACTGCAACAGAATTGCCGTTTGGAAGATTGTAATAAAGACTTTGATTAGGATCCAAATCTGTTATTCCTAAATCATTAGCTTTATTTAGAACTTCTTCTTGAGTTTGTGCTAAAATATAATGTGGGCAGAATGATACAAAGCTTCCAGATAACTGTGCAATTTGTGGATTTTGATTAGGATAACCAAAAAAAACACCCCAATATGGAGACGATAATGTAGGTGTTATTGAGAATGACATAATATAGTTATTTATCTAAAAAGAATGAATGCTGGTTTTGTATTGCTAATAAAAGGATAGCTATTTCCTCGACCTGTATTATAAAGTCTCGTAACCTCGGCTTGAGATAAAGCTCTATTCCAAATACCTAATTCATCAACACCACCATTAAATGATGTTCCACCGATATTAGATGCAGGATTGTATGGATCATATTCTCCGAGTGTATAAGAAGCCCCGCTTGATGTAATAGGTCCGGAATAATTCGAACTATTAACTTGACTCCCATCGTAATATAATATACACTTTGATCCGGTAAAGACAGCAACAGCATGATGCCACACATTAGCTGTTGGAGCAGAATTTCCTGTATATGAGATATAATTTGTCCAGGTTCCATCACTTGTTGTAAAAATGCAATTTAAAAAGCTACCGCTTTCTATATACATAATATTAGCTTCTCTATAGTCATTACCTGTCCCATTCATAGGTCCTATCCATTGATAACCAATACCGGTTTGTGTTAGATAAAACCACATAGAAAATGTTTTAGCGTTAGATCCGATATCACAAATTCCAGCAGGTAACGTTAACCAAGTATTATCTCCATTAGTTATATTAGCTGCATTTCCACCTCCAACACCTGCAAAACTACCTACTGTACCGTTAGTTTCAACAATTTGATAATTATTAACCGAATCATACCTCGTACCGCTTGTTTCATTAAAATTCCAATATGCTTGTATTTCAGCAGTTAAATCAAAGGGATAAGATGTTGCATTTCCGCTATTGTATAGTGCTGTAATTTCAGCAGAATTTAATGCTCGATTCCAAATACCTACTTCGTCGATTTGTCCATAAAAATTTTCATCTAAAGACGAATTTGAACCTATACAAAAAAATCCAGAATTTATACTATTAACGCTATTGAATGTACCAACACTTGTGCCATTAATATACATGGTTACAACACCTGACTGTCTTGTAACAACTATATTGTACCAAACTCCTGTGCTGAAAGTAGGTCCTGTAATATTAAGAGATCCTCCCGATTCATAATAATTTGGTATACCACCAGGAGATACTGATATACTACAAGCACTTTGATCTCCTCCACCTGTTCTAAAAGAAAGAACCTGTCCATACCCATCTCCACTTGATGCACCTGACCAATTAACCCAACCTGATAGAGTAAAATCCCCACTACCCAAATTTGGAAAAGCATTATTTTGTAAATCCTGTCCACTACCGTTAAAAACAGCATCTCCACCAACAATACCAGATCCCAAACTAACACTATTGTTGTTTGTTAATATATAACCATTACCAGAAGAATCATTAAGGTTTACATTCCCTGATCCATCGTTATCTAAATTCCAGTAGGCAAGGAGATTATTCTTTAATGTAGATGGTCCTGCAGGTAATTGATCGCCACTAAATTTTATATTCGCAGGAGTACCGCTAAGAACATTACCGCTAAATTGAATAGAAGGTTCTTTTATAAAAGGATATGTTAAACCTCTATTATTCGCGTATAATGCTGTTACTTCTGCTGATGTAAGTTCTCTTTTCCAAATACCGCATTCATCTATTTCACCGGCTTGTCCTACAGCATAAGTGGCATCACCATTTGCATTAAAATTAAAAGGATTAGTAAACGTGCTGTTTATTGCATGTCCACTAGATGCAGTCTGTCCTACTAAATTACCATCTACATAAATTGATATATTACCAAATTGATTCCAGGTACCGACAAGATAGTGCCAACTACCATCAGTTAAACTATATCCACTACCATTTCCAAATACTTGATCATAAGAACCATCATCATTTACAAAAACGTTTAATTGACCTTGACCAGAACTTCCAAAAGATATATCTGGACCTGACGTTGGATATGTGCTTCCAGATGAAGCATTAACTGCAAAAAAATTGTTTGTTGCCTTTACCCAAACAGCTATTGATAACTGTGTTAGCCCTGATGGTAAGATATTTGAACCGGTTGTAAGGTATGTCTGACCGTCTCCGTTAAACTGAGCATCACCGGCAATTTTACCTGTACCAATACTTACTCCTGTTCCACCAGCATTACCAGCAGCAGTGAGATTAGATCCATTACCAGTAGAATCTGTCCATGAGGTATTATCAAACTTCCAATAACCTAAAATATTATCTGTTAATGCCATTGTATTTAATTACAGATTATGAAGTATAGTTCCAGAGTTGAAGCGCTTTATTAGTACCATTTACATTTACTATTAAGAATGTTCCAGATGCTGTAACTGGGTTTACAAATGTAGTTGGTGTTTGATTAATTATAATATTTGAAGCTGCTATTGCTCCTTGAGATGAAATATTATTAACGTAGGTATAATTTACTTGAGAGGCGCTTAAATTTGAACCTAAAATAAATGTATTTGATTTATTAGTAGTATTGTTGTTGCAACCTCCTGCAATAAATGAGTAATTAGTACCTGTTCTATTATTGCATCCACCGACTATGGTAGAATAATTGCCTGATACAGTAGTGTTATTCTTACCACCTAAAATAGATGTATAAGATATATCCGTACAAATATAATTCTTACATCCGTTAAGAATAGTAGAAAAATTAGAAGGCTGCTGACTGCCAATAGATTGATCATTAATGATTTTATTAGCACTACCACTAACAATTAAAGAGCTTATAATGTAAGACGGAGCGGGTGCTTGTCCACTACCAGTGTCGTATGTTGAAGCAAAACCACAAATACAATTTTGTATACCGTTTAGGATAGATGAATTACAAATATACGCACACCCTGAAATGTTATTAATTTGATCAAAATAACCACAAGCTGTAATTATATTATTATAACCACCTAATATATTTCTTGTTACAATTGACCCTATTTCATTACTATCACTAGATGTAGAACATATACAATTATTACAACCATGAGTAATAATAGACTCTACAATGTTGAGGGTACCATTACCACCGGCGCACATTGCATTCTTATTTCCAGAAGCAATAGTACTACAATTAACGTATGTAGATTGAGTGTTAGTTGCACCGCCTACAATACTATTATGATAGCCTGAAACTGTGTTACCTTGACCGCCACCTATAAAATTATGATCACCATGAATGTTGGTGATGCAGTTACTTTCACCCCCTACGAGAGCAGAATAATCCCCAGAGACTGAATTATGACAACCACCAGCTAATACTCCATGACTACTAGAAATATAATTCCCTTCTCCACCGCCTATAATAGTAGCAAATCCACCATTGAGAATATTGCCACTACCGCCACCAATAAATGAATATAAACCGTTACTGGCGTTAGTTGCTCCACCTCCGATAAATGAATAATCACTAGAAGCCGAATTAGTTGTACCACCAACAACAATGGAATAGCCTCCTGCGACTGTGTTATTTGAACCACTACCTACAAAGGAAGCTTGTCCTATAGCGGTATTGCTTGAACCACTGCCAACAATAGAAGCTTCTCCTGTAGCCTTATTATTGTAGCCGCCTGCTACTGATGAATATAGCCCATTAGCTAATGCACTAAGACCAACAGCAAGGGTTCCAGCGCCAATGGCGTGACTACTTAACCCAACAGCTAGTGATGAGTTAATAAATGTACCGCTTAAGGAATTTAAATTAATGGTAGAATTACCACAGCCACAAGCTGACGAACCATCTGATATTACAACTTCAGATCCTCCACCGAGAAGATAGGATGAAGACAATGTACCTGCACCTACTATACCGGCAGAAAGATTATTAACATATGTAGTATCAGCTTGAGTAGCTGTAATATTTGAACCGAGAATAAACGTATTTGAAATATTGTTTGTATTGTTATTATGTCCACCTAAAATTGCTGAACAATTTCCTGAAGCAGTATTATGATACCCACCAGCTACAACTGAAGCATAACCGGAGGCAGTATTCCCAGTACCTGCACCAACAAAGGCGTACGTACAAATAGCACAGTTTTGATTACCGGCTACAACAGCAGCTCCATATTCACAAGCGCAATTTACCTGACCGCCAAGAACGGCGGTAGCATAAGCGGATGCTGTATTTGCTCTACCACCAGCTACTACAGACTCGGTTCCACAAGCACAATTTGTATTACCCCCACCAACGGTGTCATGATCATTAACCGCACAGTTATGGCAACCACCGCCTACTGTTGATCTTGAACCACTAGCAGTATTACAAAAACCGCCACCGACAGTGGAATATATACCTGACGCTGTATTAATATATCCGCCGACTACAATAGCACCCGCTGATTGAGAGCAATTAGAATAACCACCGCCAGTAAATGAAGCATATCCGGAAGCACAATTTTGTTTACCACCAACTACAGTAGAGTAATTTCCTGACACTATATTGCCTAATCCGTTTAATATACTTGAAGCAATACCTGTTACCGTATTTATAGTACTCCATGTACCACCAGGGTTTGTACTTTGATAATAAGCACTCCCTGTATTGGTGTTAACCATACGATAATAATTCGAGTACGTACCACAACTACTCTGTCCATTACCTATAAAGCTATTCGTACCAAGCGCTTGATTGCCATTACCGGTTGTTTGATAGATTGTTGAAATACAGCAATAAATAGGCCCGCTCTGCCCGGTATACTGATAAAAATTTCGTACTTCATAATCTTGATTAGAGTTATCCCAAATAATATCATTACCATCATACCAACCGACATAATAACTTGAGATTGTACTACTAGATGGTTGTGCAGAACAGGAGCCACTAATTATTGCTGCATAATTACCGGAAGCAGTATTATTATAACCACCAACTACTAAAGCATTATTTCCGCAAGCTTGATTCTCAGATCCGCTACCAATAAAAGTATAAGCGCAAGATGCTGTATTAAAGCAGCCATTAACAACTGTTGCAAATCTAGCAAGAGAACAATTATATCTTCCACCAACTACAAGAGGAGCAAATCCATTATTATTGCAGGTAATATTATAAGCACCACTTACTGTAACCGCTGTATCACCAGCTGCAACGTTATGCCATCCATAAAATACAGCTGCTACATTACCACCGCTTTGATACCCTGAGCAAGCAATATTAGAATTACCACCACCAACAAAATCAAAATTTGTACAGGCAATATTTCCTAAACCGCTACCGACAAATGAACAATTACCAGTTGCACAATTATAACTACCGCCAACAACACTGCTATTACATCCAGAGGCTATATTGTTATTACCACCTAAAACTGCAGCAAATGTACAACATGCAGTATTACAATTACCGCCTACAACAATAGAATTTCCACCAGAAGCGATATTACAACTACCACCAGCTATAATAGAATTTCCACCAGAAGCAATATTACGACAACCTCCAGCTACAGTAGCCACTCCATTTGTAGCGCAATTTAAATAACCACCACCGACAACAGAATAGTTTGCACCTGCTTTGTTAAGCTGCCCGCTACCCACGAAACCAAAAGCAGCTGCTGTGCAATTATTATAACCACCGCCTATAGTAGAATAAGCTCCAGATGCTGTATTACCTTTGCCGCCTCCAATATTGGAGTACATACATGAAGCATTATTTGTACCAGAAAGTGGTTGAATCGATCCTATTGCACCGCCTGATATGTAAATTGATTGTGCTGTACTACCACCACCTTTACCGAATAGTGTAGCTATATTAACACCACCGGAGAGATATTGACCGGTAACGTTAAGATTGCCATTCATTGTGCCACCATTAGCGTATTGAACGGCAACACTACCTCCACCACTGCCGAGATCAAGAATACGACGTGCGTACGTCATTACTTCCTCTGAAACCTGAGCTACCTTTGTATCTGTATATTGC
>Ga0207957_1000191_pt1 | contig 14830 bp, 16 predicted proteins | sample CryBogCBH27Jun07_FD_184603 | JGI IMG/M metagenome (GOLD analysis project Ga0207957, IMG submission 184603) | Freshwater microbial communities from Crystal Bog, Wisconsin, USA - CBH27Jun07 (SPAdes) | ecosystem: Environmental > Aquatic > Freshwater > Lake | place: Crystal Bog, Wisconsin, USA...
CTGTATTGGTCCACTCTGCCATCGGGGTACACGATGGTAATCACACGCATGCCATCCAGTTTTACTTCAACAATTTTTTTGCCAACAAGTAAATCTTCGTGATGCGTACTGTCGCTAGCCAATTGGCAACTAAAAACAGGAATTGAGTATCGGTCATTTATTTTTGCCACCACTTTGTTTACAGTTTTTTCGCTGACACCGCAACGTAGATCTTTGATTAAGATTCTACGATACCAATAATTCCATTGATCACCGGTACTTATTGACAATGCTAATTCAATTGCATCTCTTGCATCATGTCCTGTTAATTGTCTTGTTTGAAGAAGTTCACATAATTCAAGAAATGCAGTCCACGGAAGTCCTTGACCATCTGGACCACTATGACTTGGAACTTTTTTTACACCAAATGTAATAAAAGGACTAAGTGCAAGTCGAACACCATCAAAAAATTCTGTATTATTATTAGATGCCTCTCTGGCAAGAATTGCTTCTTTGGCCAAGCGACTATTATCTGTTTCTAGTTCTTTAATAATTTCAAACATATTTTTACCTTTAGTAGTGAATTAATACAATTATAGCAGAAGTTGTGTATGATGTCAACTATTAATTAACTGTAAACGAAGATCCGCATCCGCAGGATCCAGTTGCATTTGGATTTTGAATAATAAATTGACTACCCATTAAGGTTTCTATATAATCAATTGTTGTATTGTTAAGATATTGAAAACTTATTGAATCGATGAGAACATTACTTTGTTCATAATCATCATCATCTTTAAATTGTTCGTAATCAAATGTATAGCTGAACCCAGAACAGCCTCCACCTTTAACGCCAATCCGTAGATAAAGTTCTTCACTTTGGGTTAGTCCGTCTTGAATTTCTTTTAGAGCTTTTTCAGTTAGTGTGATCATAGTGATAATATTTAGTAAATATAGTTATATGAAACCAGTATTAATGATCCATGAAATGTATGATGAAATTCTCACATTACCTTTAGAGAATTATATTCTCACATTTGATGATGGGCTGTACAGTCAATATTATTATTACAATAAAATAAAACATATTAATACAGAAAAGATATTTTTTATTTCATCTGGTATAATTTGTAATGGTTATCAATCAAATATCTTTCCATCTTGTGAAATTGCACATAAAAAGGCGTTTGCAGGAAATTTTGAAGATTATATAACAATTGATCAAATTAAAGAATTAATGAAAGATCCATTAGTTACAATAGGAGGACATTCACATTCTCATACCAATCTTTCTAAATTTAACTCTTTATCTCAAAAAACAAATTATATTATAAATGATACTAAAATGATGATTGAGTGGTTTGATACCAATCTTCAATTTATTCCTTCTAAATTTTGTTTTCCATATAATGAAGATTTAAATGGAATTTATTCTGCTCTTGTAAAATCAGCTGGTATTACTAAATGTTATGGTAAAGAAAGAATCACTTTTTAAAATTTATATCCATATTGATTTATAAAATAAAAATTTAATATAAATTTATAAATAGAATATAAATTAAAAATTAATAAACCAATATTCCCGATTTATTGCTATTAAATTTTCTAAACATCGATATACTGGGTATATCAACTCGGTATTTCAGTCCCGATTTTTTAAGCCAATTATGTAATTCTATCCAAGTAAATAGGTCTGGTATTAGCTCTTCCTTCCAACGGTTTACTAATGCCTCTCTACTTACCAGCGGTGGATAAAATAACTTACTGGCTTTTACTACTCTTGATTCAATACCGCGTCTGGCAATTTCCATAGACGCAGCAATTGGATCTGGATATTGGCTATTCATTATGTTACCAATGGTACTTGAATAAGCAGCATTTACTTCTACTACTTTACCAAATTTAGCCAACATCCGTTTAAATTCGTTATATAGGAATTGATTAGTTACAAGTCTATTGTAATTTTTACCAATTCCTTTATCGCCTTGTTTAAAATTTAAATCTTCTACAAATAAAAATTCAGTTTGGTAATTGACTGCTTGTTTACCAATTTGAATTGCTACTTCTCTTATTTCGTGTTTTAATTTATCGGCATTGATATTTTTACCCGTTAATGCTTTAAAATTGTATAACTGGGTATCAAGTAATTTTTTATTTTCATCAAAATAACTAACGCCTATATAATTTGGATTTAAATCAATGCCCAAATATCTGCCTTTTATTACTTTTTTAGTTTTTTCTTTATGTAATAATTTAGCATCAAATGTTAAATAGATAAAGTGTTGGTCTAATTCGACTGTAACGGCAATGGCTTTGTTGTGTGTAGCAACAACTAATCCATCATAGTGTTTTTTATAATTACCATGTAATTTTGGCAGTTCTAATTCAAATTTAGTACCTTTCATTGGTTTAAAAGTTATAGAATTTGCGTTCAATTCAAACTTTCTATTTCCTTTTTGGGGCGCTTCTCCTATTGATCGTAGTCGTTCAAGCCTTTTTTCTTTATATTCTTGATTAGAAATTAGCCCTTTGGCTCTTCTTTTTAAGTTATTTTTGCCACCAAATATACGTGAAACGATTGATTTATTAGCAGTTTTTGCGCCTTCTACTTCGGCTTTAAATTGACCAATGCCACGTTTAATAGCCGATTGCAAAAACCAACTATCTAACTGATTTTTATATCGTTCTGTTAAATCAGTTCTAATACTAATTTCTGCCAATCCAACGGACGCGGAAGTATATGCGCTTCGATACATCGCAGATTGCTGTCTTCTCATATCAGCCAATAGTTCAAAGTATGGCATTTGATTATTGGTTATCTGATAAGGAAATTTGATAGTAATAAAATCTGTTTTCATATATGTATTTATATAAATTTTTATAAATTGCTATTTTTTAGCGTTTTTTCTAATTTTTTAAGTTCTGTGCGTCTATTGGAATACATTTTCATTGAAAAATGGTGTATAATAGATATTAAATCGGTTGTAAGTTCTGTTTGAAAATCTTCTTCATTAGTCGCATTTACTACTGTAATTTTAGTACCGTGTAAACTACAAAATTTTTCAATATACCCAAAACCGAATCTTGTTAATCTATCTTTATATGTAATATAAATAGTATCAATATCGCCAGCGACCACCAGTTCCATTAATGTATTAAATTTAGTTCGGTCTTCGTTCATACCAGACGCAATATCAGAAAATACCTCATCTACGATGATGCCATTTGAACAAAGATATTGTTGTAAAAGTGATATTTGGTGTTTTAAATCGTCAGATTGTTTCGTATTTGATACCCGCGCATAAATTACGTGTTTTTTAGTTGAATCCATTTGTTCTTCTAGCGGAAAATAAACAAAAGACCCAGAAGGCAATTTTTGATATTTAATTTTACCAGCACACCTCCAATTATAAAGCGTTTGATTAGTAATACGGTATCGTTCTTTTACTTCTTTTGGCGATAAAAACACTCATCTTTCCTTATAAATTTAGTTATAATAGTATGTATTTATATAAATTTATTTGGATAGAAAATAATAATCATGATATTTTTTTACCACTATTCCACCAGTTTTAGGAAAATGTAAAAATATTGCATTTTTAGTTATTATCATTCTTTGGAAAATATTAATTTAAATGATTCTGCAAATTGTACCCCAACTTGTTTACCTCTATACTTTGCTAGAGTTTCCATACTTATAATACTACGTGCATCAGGAAAAGTATATAATTCGGACAAATATAATTCAATTGATTTTTGTTTTTCTTCAATATAATTAGTTACATCTATGTATACATTTGGAATAAATTGTGGTTCAAATTGCCCAAATGTCCAGTCAGTACTCGCAATCATTTCACACATATATAAAGATTTAATATTTGAATCTGCTTTTGGTCTACATGCAACCATACATACTTCTGAAACCAACCTATGATCTTTATGAATATCAGATATATTATGAGTATATACTGCTGTGGGATTAACTTGTTTAATAATATGTTCAATTGATTTAACAATTGTATTGTATTCTAAAAAACAATCAGAATAATCTAATATTATCGGAGTTGCTCCTAATAACTTACATGATTTTTTAAATGCAACTTGTCTGCTCATTTCTACTTCTTCACAGCCTGGTCGATTACCTCGACACAATGATAATACTGTAATATTATTATCTTTTGACAATTTTGCAATAGTTCCTGCAGGGCCATATGCTTCATCGTCCGGATGTGCAAACACAAATAAAATATTCAACGTAACACATCCTTAATGATATCATCTAATGTATATTTAGGTTTATAATTAATCATTTCTTTAATTTTAGTTAAATCTGGCACTCTTTTATAAATATCACCATATTGATTTGAAAATGCTTGTTCATATGGAACTAATTTTATATCAGATTGTGAATTTGCAAGTTCAATAACTTTTCTGGCTAACTGATTAATTGATATAGGAGTATCATTACCAATATTAAATAGTTCTCCAGTTGTATCAGATAATTTTATTAGTGCATCAACTGCATCAGTTACATGACAAAAACTACGTATTTGAGTGCCATCCCCGTAAACAATTAACTCATTATGTTCTTTTGCTGACAATGCCATTCGAGGTAATACCATACCATAATCACTTAATTGTCCAGGTCCAACTACATTAAATAATCGTACAATTGTATAAGGAAAGTTACTTGCACGTATCATAAATTCAGTTGTAAGTTTGGCACTTGCATAACCCCACCGAAGCTTACTACTTGGACCAATACTTGCATTGCTTTCTTCATTAAAAGGTCCTTCGCCATATATTTCACTTGTACTTGCAAATGTCACATGACGATTAAGTTTTTGAAATAATGGAATAAGTTTATTTGCAAGTGCAATATTATTAAATAATGTTCCACTTGGATCTCTATCAATATTTTCAACACCTACTGATCCTGCTAGATGAAATATTTTTTGATGTTTTTTTGCAATATTAAGAAATTCGGTATCAGTAATTGTAGTTAAATCTGCTTCAATAAATCGATAAAGATTTTTGTGCTTTTTAAATTGTTCTATTCCATCTTTTGTTGAAGTATTAAAATTATCAATAACTGTAACGCCAACATGACGTTCATTTTGATCAAATAATGCTTTCGTTAGATGCTGCCCTATGAAGCCCGCGCCGCCCAGAATTAAATAATTCATAAATTTTACCTAATGTAATTTGTTCAATTGGTACTTCTGTTAAGTTAATTAATGCATCTACTACATCATCAACATGTGAAATATAATATATTTTATTTGGTTCAAGTGGAAAATATGCGGTTTTATTAATGCATCTTTTAATAAAATGATCATCATGCATACCTTGGCCATATACTGCTGGTAATCTGTAGTTGATGTAACTAACTCCACTATGTTTTAAGTATATTTCCATACATCTTTTAGAAACATTATACGCTCCTTGTGCAGAATTGTCAATCATTGATGCGCCCATACTTGATGCATTTATAATTTTAGCCATCGGGTAATTTTTAATTACATTACGGGTAAGATCAATGATTGTATCCATGACATTAATAGTGTCATTATTGATGCGTGCAGTATTACTTGGACATGCAAGATGATAAACTCTAGTAACATCTACATCATTTGATATAATATATCCTCTAATGGTTAATTCTTTTACCAGATGTTTTCCAATAAAACCAGATGAACCGGTAACAGCTACTTTTTCCATACTTCGTTATCAAATCCTAATCGTATATAACGTACACCATTTGATTGTAATCCTTCTTTAACATTACGAACAAATGTTTGTCGATCAATAGGTTCAAATAATGGAATATCTAATGCTTTCATTAATAATTCATCATCATCTAATAAATGTCCACGACCACATGCTGAATAACATCCATTTGCACCTGCATTTACGAAAACAATACTACCATAATTTTCTGCCCATCCTTTGACATTTAGTTTAATTTGTTCATATGATTTATATATAACAAACCCGGCAACTCCATAGATAATAACTTTCTTACCTTGGCTAGCCATTCCAGCTGCAATATTAACCATATTTGGTTCTTGTATACCACAATTAATACTGTTGCAATCAAAATGCCAAAGATCACAATGTAGTAATATTATATTAGGAGATCGTTTTAAAAATTTAGCTAATGTTTTTCTCATTTGTTGAAATAAAGTTTTTTAACCATTTATGAAATGTTGGACCTTTATGTATGTTTATCAAATCGATATCAGTAATTGCAGAAGTTGGCTTTACAATATTAGGAAGAAATCCAAACAATACGTAATCCCACGGAATTTGATCATCTAAAAATCTTGCGGTATGTCTTAAAGGAACATCGATTTCTTTATATCGATTCCAATAAACATTATTTCTTTTTGAAAATTTATAATGACAAATAATAAATTCAGTAATAGTGTCAAATTCGTAATTAATATTATTATTATACGTTTCTTCACTTATCACATTATCTATATATTTTTTAAGATTTAATAATGCATCTACGACTAGATATAATCCTGTTGATTCGATTGGTTCAATAAAATTAGATGATAATCCTATTGCAACGATATTATCTTTTAGATGGACTTTATTTCTTCCTCCTTTCATCGGCACTTGTCTATAGTTTTCTTTAGAAGTATTGACCCCAAACATCTGTTTAATATACATTTGAAATTCAACCTCAACCTTCTCAATAAAGTCAACGTCATGCACATACCCGATTACTAATTCATGCTGAAGAGGAATATGCCAACACCACCCGTACTCCATTGCTTTAAATATTGAATACGGTAATTGTTGATTTTCAATATCAGAATACGTGTGTCTAAATATTAATGCATTGTTGTTAAAAATTCCCGGATGTTTAAAAAAATTATCTGAAATTGATAATATATTTCGGTTAAACCCTGTACAATCGACAATTAAGTTATCTGTTTGATCAATTTCAGATAACATAATTTCTGACCGTACGATGTTAACATTTGGTAGAGTGTTAATAATATCATCTAAATATTCAAGTAATTTAGTTACCTTCATATGAACAGAAATTAAATGTTTGTATTTTTGAATATCATTTGAAATTTTATTCAAATTGATCATTTTTTCAACACCGCCGGGTGCAAATGGATATACAAACGATTCGTTAGGTTGATTAAATCCGTCAAATACTACTCCTAATTTAAGTGTACCTTCGCAATGTAATAAGATATCCCAGATTGATATTCCTAAATCTTTTAAAAAATTAGAAACAATTGGAACTAATGCTTCGCCTACCCCTATATTATTATTTTCTTTTGGATAAATCCAATCAATATAAATTGAAGGGAATTTCTTTGCTAAAAATAATGTACTTAGATATCCGGAAGTTCCGCCACCAATGATTGTAATTCTTCTATATTTTTGATCTTCTTGTAATGCCATAATTTTGTATCCTTTTCGATTGTAGGAATTCCTCCTCCTTTAATTGTTTTTAAAACAAATACTTTTGGACAATCTTCAATAACAAAATTAGTTAACGTATCATACACGGCCCATCTATATCCTTTAAATAAATTTATAATAGGATCAACGGGTAATATATCAGATGTCTTTCCTAATACTTGAGCACCGTTATAGTCAATAGTCACTAATATATTTTTAAGGTTATGATGTCCAATAAATTGAATAGCTTCTAATGTATTGCCCATTTGTAATGCTGCATCAGATAAGTTTACCCAAACCAATTTTGAAGTTGTCATTGCAATTCCGGCTGCAACTCCTAATGCATTTCCTATAGTTTCTTCTGAATAATCAACAAATTTAATTTCATCATGTTTAACCCCTGCAGATAGATTTTCAATATCATCTAAATATCCAAGTTTTTTCCAAACCAAATAATAAGTTTGAGAACCAAATGGTTTTCCTAATACTATAAAATCAGTTGGAGTTACCAGATTATTAGTAAAAAGATAATCTACATAGTCAATCATCGATAATGCAGATGGAATATGAGAAAGGTTATGTTTATAAGAGTATTCTAAAAGTATTTTTTTCATTTTTTAGTTTTTACAAATCCTAAAAAGCAATCATGTGAGCAAATATCATTTGGGCAGGTTACGGTATAATCGTTATTATTTTTTATTATATGTTCAATGTTATATATTTTTCCAATACATCGTCGAGTTATTTGATTATAAATGCTTATATGATATTCATTTAATTGGCAGTCCCACCCTTTAAATTGAGTTTTTCTTTGCTTAATAGCATCTCGTAACTGAAGTCCGGAATATTTTTCAATATGATTAGTATATTCAAAATAATAATGTTTGTCTTGTTGGTCCACTAATTTATTTAGTGATGAAAAATAGTCATCATTAAGTTTTGCTAATTTGCTATCTATTGTTATATAAGCTAAGGTAAAATCAATATTATGTTCTTTAAGAGTATCAATCAAAATTTCAAACTTTTTATGGTGATGTTTATTAAAATGTGCCATAATGCTAACTTGTATACTCTTAAAATTACATTCTTTTAAGGATAATGTATTTTTTACAAATAACTCAACATCTGCTTCTTCGGCATGATATGTTAAAATTAAATTAATATCTTTACAAACAACTGAATCAACTAACCGTAATTGAGAATTTGAATTATTTGAGATTATTGTTATTGAATTAGCTTGTTTGCTAACAATATGCAATGAGTTATGTAATTTTTGTACAAATTCAAAAAAATGTGGATGTAATGTTGGTTCCCCTCCTATTAATTTTACGTGAACTGATATTTCTGTATTTGCTAACTTTAATATTAATTCTTTTTGTATCTCCCAATTTGCAATTTTATTCCATTCACTTCCACTTCTCATATAACAATATGAGCAGTGATAATTACACATGTTAAAAATATCCCAATGTATTTCAATGTGTTCGCTGTTTGCTAGTTTATTAATATGATATTGCTTTATTAAGTTCGACATAATTTAATTGCAAGTTGAGGATTAATTGAAAATAATTGTTTTCCTAACCATCTCTTAAATTCATTATCTGGAAAATTTAGAAACAGATCAACTTTATGATGGAATAATCCAGAGTATTGATAAAATAAACTATTATTATCAGCTGGTTGATATTTTTCCGAAAGACCTGAATGTAATGAGATAAATGAATTTGGAAAGTTTTTAAATGAATAATGTCCTTGTTGATAAATTAAATTTAAAGCAACAAGGTCTGCTGACGGTAATATGTAATGCTGTAATGAAACAGGATAAAATTCACTTACTTTATCATAATCATCTTCTAAAAATTTTAATATATCAATACTTAACATATTAAATTCTTTCCACAACATACTATCAGTTCTACCTGCAATCATATACTCAAGTATCATATTTTCATTTGAGTTTTTAACCCCTGAAAACAATTTGTGAATTGTCTTCTCAAATTCAAAATAAGAATTATCATTTTCTATTTTTGTCAATGTTACATAGATATTATTATTTGTATATAAAGTATAATCTATTTTGTCTAACATTAAATTTTCAGTTGTAAAATATATAAAATGCGTGGTTGATATATATTTTGGTATATTTGCCAACACATTAGACATTAATAAATCTGAAAAAGGTAAGTCTAAATAGATAACAATAAGATCTAACTCTTCTACAATGTTATCATATATTTTATTATAATTTAATGGAACAAATACATATAACGGCGTTATTTTGTCAACTCTACGAACCGACTTGCAAAACAACTCAGTTGTTTCAAAAAATGATTTATAACTGTATACATCAGGAATTGAAGTCACAATCGAAATAGTTTTCATAAAGTATTCTCAAAATGTTTTTCATATCCTAAATCTGCTGCACATCCGAATGTTCGATGGCAAGTTTCAGAAGAAACTTCTCTATAGACAACATCGGCAGTACAATATCTCCATTCGTTTGTATGACCGTCATATGTTATTCTATGTTTATTAATATAGCATCGTATTCCACAAATATTTAAATCATCATTATCTGCATAAGCTTCTAACATTGTTTTCTTTTTACCATCAATTAAAAGTTCATGCCTAAAATTTGTTATTGAAGGAAGATATTTTCTAAGAAATAAATGAATTTCGGTTTTAAGAATCCATTCATCTAACGAATCTTTATTTGGTAAAGTTGGTTGAAGCCATGTACGATCATTGTAAAGTGATTTAAAAATTTTATAGACTTTATATATTTTATCATCATGATCACTTATCCACATAACTGATACTTCGTGTAACTTATTTGCATTACTGATCAATTTAGTGTTAGTTAAAAACTTTTTAAAATCTGCATACTTATAATGATAAGAAAGAGAAAATACTACATTATTATGTTCTTCTAAAATACGCAATATTATCTCTGGTTTAGCTGAAAGATTAGTTTGTAATACAATCTTTCTTTCTTTTCCTAAGTGATTAAGTAGATCAAACAATTGAGGATGAATCAACGGTTCGCCTCCGTAAATATATACGTCATATCCCTCTGGATGTGAAAATGATAATAATTTTTTAAAATCAATTTCATTAAATTTTATTCCATTAACATGCAACGGACAATAATCACAGTCGTAGTTACACTTATGCGATATATAAATCTCAACAACAAATTTATCACTTTTAGTTATTGGTATTAAACTTTTCAGCACTAAGTAATCCTTGACAAGTACACGCAGGTAATACACAAGACATAGAACCAGGAGTTGATGGTCCTTTACAACAACGTCTTATTTCTTTTGATTTTACACTTATTTCCCAATTGTTATTAGAACACTGCCATCCGGTAAATTTGTTAAGTCCATTTAAGTATACATCAATATCATTTAATTTAAAGGTTCTACCGTCAACTAACTCAAAATAAAGATATCTTTCAAACTTATCTGCAAATTTACTAATCCACTCTTTATACAATTCGGTTGATTTCATAAATTGAAAAGTGTTTGTTGGATGAAACGGAATATTAACTTTTATTGTTACGTTGTGTGACAAACAAAAGTTGATCATATCTGTTATCACTAAATCAAATTTAGGTCCTAACATCATTATATTTACAACTAACTTTGATTTATCACATAACATTATTGCATCTTTAATTATGTTAATATTAGAATCTTTTGGGTGAACTGTTATATTAAAGAAAAAGTTGTTATATTGATTATGTTTTTGAATCCATTCTTTATTAAACTTTTTTTGTGCATTGCTTATGATTGCAGTTGATATTATATTTTGAAAAGAATTAAGTTGATCTAATATATAAAAATAATGTGGATGTAATGTTGGTTCGCCACCAAGCAGGATTACTTCAACAGATTTATCAATTTGCTTAATTAACTCTAAATTTGCATTAATATGATCTTTTGAAGGAAGCTCATTCCATTGTTCACTTGCCCGAGCATAACAGTAGCTACAATGTAAATCACATATCGTAATAATATCCCAATGAATTCTCATACAATTTGGATCACCGTGCGCTCCCACCACTCCTTCTTCTAATAAAGGATTTCGGTATTGTTGTTTAATATCGTTAATAGTAAAAGGTATGTTCATTTAAAAGGATAAATTATCCCCACCATCTGTTGTTTGATAATAAAATATTTTATTTGTTGTTTTTATCTTTGTTGTGTTACTTAGTGCATATTCAACTATTAATATATCATTATGAATATCACTATTCATTGGAAAATCAAAGTTAGTTATTAACTCTTTTTTAAAAACATATTGAGATAGTTGTAGCAGTTCTTTATCAAGAAAATACAATCCATCTTCCGAAAACATTCTAACTTTACTCCAAAATGTTTTATCTTCAACAACATTTCTATATGTAGGATAGAAGTTTCCAACTAATAAATCATAATTGTTAATCCATATTAACCAATGTTTGACTATATTAGTTGTAAGATAATCGTCATCTTCTGCATAATAAACGTATTGCCCGTTTGCACTTTCTAATAAAAATTTATAAACTAATGAAAGATTATCATAAGAATTATAAAAATATCTAATCGAAGGATGATTAACTTCTACGATATCGTTTGAGTCATTATTAACAATTACTTCAACTTCGTTTGTTAATTGAGGTAAAATAGCTTCTAAACATCGACTAAATAGAAAAGGCCGATTGTGCGTAAGTAAAAGAATTGAAATTTTAATCATAATGTACGATAAAAGTTTACACTTGTAATCTTATCACCTGTAATTGGGTGTACAGGAGTTAAGGTAGCTATTTCTTTATCAATACCATCGCATATAAAAAAGTTTTGACATTTCTTACAATCATTATGTTTTGTAAAAGAATGTAATCTCCGTTCTTTTGCTTTATCATAACTGTGCTGAAGTTTTTCTTCTTGAGTATATTTTTGAATTGTATCAATAGTATGATCAAACATTGCAAGATTCCAGTCATGTAGATCGTAAATATGTTGATAATAATTTACAACATACTGTTCGTATCCTTGCATATAGCAAAAAGGAGTATATCTTACATTAATATGTTTTACTACATCTTTAATTTTATCAATACATTTCTTAATTTGAGTAGTAATAAGTGTATAATTATTAAACCTAAAATTTTGATTATCAACTCCATAATTAAGAGTAATAAAGTTTACCTGATATGGTGCAATGTCATTTATTAACTCTGCATATGTATTATCTAACGATTTATAGTTTACATCGTATACAGTACAATTAATGCGGACTTTTAATCTTTGTTGTTGACATAACCTAATTGCGGTTATTAGATTATTAAACGATCCTGTGCGTTCTGTTATTTGATCGTGTATTTCTGCAGTTGCTCCGTGTAAACTAAACAATACCTCAGATAGCCCATATTCAACTGATTTTTTTAGAAAATCAACATTGTTAAATTTTCCACCATGTGATAAACATGAGATATTTTTAAATCCAACTTGTTGACATCTTTCAAGTATTTTAAACCAATTTGGTTCAACACTACTTTCTCCGCCTGAAAGATCTATTTCGTCAATACCATATCGTTTAATATCATCAATACGTGAGAAAATTTGATCTAATGAATCTCGGTCAGTTAAATTGTTTTTATAATAACAAAATTCGCAACGGTAATTACACAATTTTCCTGTAAATAATCTTGCTCGATTATTTGCCTGGGTAGTGTTGTCAACTTTTATTCCAACTGTGCTAAATGAATTTAAGGATGTCGTCATTTTCTTTAAGTCCAACAATTCCTAATTTCATATCCGCTAGTCGAACTTGAAGACCAAGTGGAAGTTTTTCTGTTTCATAAATCACTTCTTTACCATAATACTCACATTCAACAACAAATCTAGGTGAGCAATCGCTAAAGTTTTTAGGAGAAGTATAAATGTATGTGTCAAACATCTGCCAAAGATTTACAATCGGAACTTTTAATTCGGTTATTCCCTCAAAGTTTCGTATTGTATTAACTAATGCGATATATTCATCAAAGTTGTATTTTTCCGTAATGTTTTTGAGAGTTGTTGTTGATACTGCACGACATATATCAGTAAGATAAAACATTGCAATTTTTTTTGGTCTGTCTTTTACAGGTTGTGATTTAAAATAATCAAATAAAATTTTCTTTTTATAATGAACTGAATTTGATAAAGGTTCATACATGTCATAATCTTGTAAAACAATGATGTTAGATTTTTCAATTTCAAATGTTCTATTTGTTGAACATCTAAACATTAATATTTTTGTTGCTAAAATCTCAGACGTTCTAATATCCATAGAACCATCTACAATTATTACTGTATTTGCCAACAACACTTTTGGAAAACGATGTTCGATAACACGTTCTTCAAATAAAGAAAGTTCAGTGTCTGATAGTTTATATTTTTCTGTAATTGCAATCATAAACTCTTTCTTAGATAATCCGTTACTAAGAAGTATACATGTATTAATACTATGATTTGTAAAATATAAAAAATATTCAGCCATTTCAAATGTATGGCCCGATATGCCGTGTTCTGTTTCGTAAGATGTAGTTAAAGTAACTGTATATTTCTTACAGTTTGCAAGTGCTTTCATTTTCCCTCAAGTAAATAGTTAGTTGTCAGAAGGTGGTTGAATTATAGTGTTATATGAAAGAGGTTGGTATCCGAACGGTGTAAAAAGATCATGATATGTTGTAGTTGGAAAGTTGTAATATAGTGACATATCAGCAAATACTTTATTAAATTCGTCAATCCAGGAAATTTTGTCATCTGTAATGTTAGGAATTAATTCTTCAAAATCGTATTTTGAAAGTATTCCATTAAAATTAATATAATCTTGTAATAATATAGTATCGCCATTAAACTCAAACTGTTGGTTTATTATGATATCTTCATACTTAACTGTAGTAACATACTCAAATGACATTAATCCAATACTACCTATTAGAGAATCAACAATTGGAGTTGCAGCATACGATAATGCAGGATCAATTGGTACTATGTTATAAAATTGGGAATCTGGCAAAACAGGTGGCATTGTGTGATTAAATGTATCTAATAAAAATGAAGTTGACGGATTTCTTATAATGTTTAATACTTTAAGATCTGTTCCAATAAGTTGAAAAATATGATCAAGTATGCTTTTTGAAAATGTACCATATATTACAACATTATCAACTTTTCTATTATTATAGAATCTCAAAATTGGGTAATAATCAACAAAAATATCTTCTTGTTTGTTGAAACCAAGATCAATGCGTACATCTGCAAATTCATTTTTAGTTGAAAAAATAGTATTACTAATTAATTGACGAAAGTTAAATATTTGATTTAGGTCATTTAACCCTTTTTCATTTAAAGATCCGTCTTCATTATGTAATAGTGAATGAACA
>Ga0207957_1000194_pt1 | contig 14777 bp, 22 predicted proteins | sample CryBogCBH27Jun07_FD_184603 | JGI IMG/M metagenome (GOLD analysis project Ga0207957, IMG submission 184603) | Freshwater microbial communities from Crystal Bog, Wisconsin, USA - CBH27Jun07 (SPAdes) | ecosystem: Environmental > Aquatic > Freshwater > Lake | place: Crystal Bog, Wisconsin, USA...
AGAGAGATTCCTGTTTATGTTGGCTTTGATAAGAAGTCTTTGGACAAAGGCACTTATATCTATCAAGAAGATAAGAACGGACAGAGAACAGAAGAGTATATCGTTCTTCATTACTATAAACTCAAGTATGACAGAGCTTTCATTGAAGATGCTCTGGAACACGAACTTAATCACGCTAAGCAACCTTATAAGTTTGTAGGAAAGAATTACGGACGAAGCAAGCTTGATTACTACACCGATCCAGTAGAGGTTCACAATTACGTTTCTAACATTATTAGAGCAATCGAAAAGCAATATCTCGAAAGCTCTGATCCTTCGAAGGTTTTAGAGTTCCTTGAAGCATTTGCAAGAGAAGGAAAGCTTCCAAATATGGCTGAAAGTGATATCATTAAGAAGATAGGCAAAGATGAATTTGTAAAATATCTTTATGATAACAGAGAAGATCCTAAAGTATCAAAAGAACATAAAAAACTAATATCTAAGCTTCATTGGCTTCTCACACATTTAAAAGGTTACGAAAACAGATAAATAAAAGATATGATCAAAAAGAAAGACTACGAACTCATTGCTGAGGCTTATGCCCGCATTGGTACACTTAACGAATGCTGGGAAAAGATGTCCGCTCCACAAAAGAGCAAGGTTGAAGACATTCTCAAGAGCAAGAGTGGTTATAAGATTGGCGATCAAGCTTGGAGCGATGAGAAGAAGACAGTTACTCTCACACACGAACTTGGGTCCGAAGCTGAGCGTGATATCGTAGTCGATGACAAGGGAGAAGAGGTAGTTCACACTCACAGTGGTCCTCACAACGAATCCATTGAATCTCAATCCACTTTTGATCCAGACGAACTTACACGCAAGTTTATTAACGATGCTAGACAGGCTCCCGAAAACCACAAGGCTCACGGCAGTCTAGCTGCTCTTCGTTTCTTGAAGGGCAAGAAGGAAGGCATTGTTCCTGAGAATCCCCACGTCAAGGGTTCTCCCGCTTCGCAGAACTGGCAAGAAGGTTGGAACGAAATCATGGAGATGGACGACAAGGCTGGCAAGGCTGAAGTTCAAGCTGGTAAGGTTCATACAACTCCTGCCGGTGCTGCTCCTGGATACGATGTTGTCACAAACGCTGTTAAGGAATCCGCTGAAACGCTCGAAGAAAAGAAGATGGCTTGTGGCAAGGGTTGCACTTGTAAGAAGTGCCCTAAGTGCATGCCTAAGAAAAAGTCCATGAAGAAGGCTCTCGAAGAGGCGTATGAAGCAGTTCTTGAAGAAGCCAAGAAGAAGATGTCCCGCAAGATGCAAAAGGAAGTTGGCAAGGATGTTGAAAAGGAAATGAAAAAGGGCCATAAACAAGATCAAGCAGTTGCTATTGCTTTAAACAAAGCTGGCGTTAAAAAGAAGTAATCATGAAGATTGATAAGGACGCGAAGTTCATTACCGAAGCATACGCTAAGGTTCGTGAGTCTCTTTACAGTAATATGGTTGCAGATCGTCAAAAGTACGGTGTTGACGATCTATCAAAAGAAGGCCAAAAGGGTTATTGGACATCTGGTCCTACGGAAAAAGAAAAGGAGCTTCTAAACTATTTTGCTGCAGAAAACGAAAAGAGAGACAAAGAAATGGAAGAAGCTGAAGCATCCGGTCGTCAGCTTTGGATCAGTAAATATCCGACAGATTATAGTTATTTAAAACAAATAGGAGCTACAGAAAAACAACTTCAAAAGCGTTGGCAAGAAATCAAAGATGGAGCACGTCCCGATCTTTGGGAAGAGCCAACACTGACAGGTGATAAGGTTCCTACTCCGATGGAATATTATAAGAATTATTCTGAAGTAAATGATGCGTTATCAACAGAAAAGGAAAAACGCAAGAGTGGGTATTATCAACAATACGAGGAACCAACAGCCGACAATGCACACGTTGATAATTTATACTCCAAGAACGCTCAAAAAACACATCATGATATTATTTCGGTTATTAACAATAACTTAGATAATCCTATTTCATCCATTGCTGATAAATTGGATGCTGAAATTGTTAAGTCCAAAGAAATTACCAATCTTAGTAATCATGATCAAAATCTTATAGATTATGTTTTGAGAGATCTTATTAAGACTGTTAAGGGTAGCAGCGAAATCAAATTGGATAAAGTAGATAGAGATGCTCTGGTAAGAGAACTTGAAGGTATGTATTACCCAAAAAAGTAATTCAAAGGTTATCTTTTAGATAACTGTTTAAGCATCTCTTTAATTTCAGCAATTTCGTTTTCGAGTCTTTTGTGATCGTCTTTGAGAATATGATGATCAGATAAAGCTTTCTTATCCAGCTTTATATCTTTATGCAGATCTTTGAGAATGTGTTTGACATCGATGATAATATCGTGAGCTTCTTTGTCTAACTTAAAATCTTTCATTGCTTGTTTTCTATCTCTTTCGGCAGATCTGTTAGCTGACATTAGAATAAGAGGTGTTGCATATGCTGCTTCAAACGATAGAAAAAGATTCAGAAGAATAAAGGGATAAGGATCAAAATGTGTTAAGCCTAAAACATTAACAATAACCCATATCGTAAGAATAGTTGATTGAATAATAATAAATGTCCACGACCCAATAAATTCTGCTATTAAGTCAGCCAACAATATACCAAATTTTGCCATTTGCTTTGTCACATATAGTACTTATTTGTATAAATAACCAATATGGACTTCAACAAGCTATTTGAAAAAGTTATTGGCAACGAGACGGAAGCAGAACAAGAATTTGATTTGTTCTTAACAAAGAGAGCTGCTGGCGCTGCCAAGATTGCAAAGAGCGCTAAAGAAAAGGGAGGTTTCTCAACATTAACTGCTATTCACTTTGCAGCAAAAGCTACGCCTTATGCTGAGTCAGAAAAGTGGGCCGAAAAGGAAGGCAAAGAAGAACACTATAAGGCAAAGGCAAAAGAAGTGTATGAAAAGCTTTCTGATCTTGAATCTCTTTCACAAAAACAATTTCAGGCTCTTATGGGAGAACTTGAAGTATGGGGTGAAGTTTATATTAGAGCCACAAAGCCAAACAGCATTAAGTTAGATTAATGTTGTGCTGTCCATATATCCATTGTAGGATATATGAATGCTTAACAAATATACGTTTGCTCGGTTTATAGTTAAACTTCTCTACAAGAAGTCTTATACAAAGACTTTTCTTCTTGAAGATATTAACAACGAAGAATATTACGAGTATATTTGTAAACAAATGAATAGGACCTGGGACGTATGAGGACCTATATGGCTCACAAATATAAACCAAAAGCTATTCTTTCACATGGTTTTGTGGTTGAGCGTTGGTCCGGAAAAGCTTGGTATTCCTCTCTCGGATCTCCGTATAAAACAATGGCGGAAGTTCGGAGCCATTTGACCAAATATTGGTGGCACTACACAGACGAAAATCCTTATCGTATTAAAGATTATAAGCCAGCAAAGGTACAAAAATATGTTCCAAAATATAACAAGTCAGCATGGAACACTGATGATGACATGGTAGTGTGTTATGGAACACGATGACATCAAACATCTCCCTGATGACAAGTGGTATCAAGTCTACAGAAAGAGAGTATTAAAAATTACAGATGAACCTAAATATAGAAAGAATAAAAAATATGCAAAACGTTAAACAACTATTACTATATGTCCTTATTGGTTTTGGACTCCTAACAACAGCGTGTGATGCCCAATGTGTATATCCTTATGGATATGTTTATCCAGCTTACTATGGTGGCTATTATCCAGCTCCAGCTTATTATCCAGCTCCAGTATATTATCCAAATTATTATCCAGCTTACTATGGTGGCTATTATCCAGCTTATGGTTGGTGTGGTGGATATTGGGGTGGTTATAGAGGCGGTTACGGTTATGGATACCGTTGTTGGAGATAGTTATGAAAGAAATCATTAAACAGCTTTCGGGAGCAGCGATGGTTGTCTCCTTTATGCTGTGTTACGTTCCCCAAATTCATAAGATTATCAAGACTAAAAGGGCTTCGGATGTTTCTATCTTAATGGTCTTTCTTGGTATTTCTGGATATGTATTTGGACTGATTTATATGTTGTGTAACGGTTTTGGAATTTGGTGGTTTTTAAATTATACTTCTGGGCTTGTCACGTCCGCTTTTCTTCTATATTATTGTTATAGACATAAAAATGAAAAACCTAGACATCGAAAAAATTGGAACAGATTTAGTAATCGCTCACGAAAAGGCTCAAGGTCGCGAAATTTTTAGACCAAAATTTAAAGGATGTGGTTGGGACTTATGTACTGGCAATCCCAACGAGACTCGTTATATTGAGATCAAGACAACTCGGTCCAAAAAGCTTACTGGACGTTGGTTAGAAAAAGCTGGATATAACCAATTCCGAATGAATCCAGACTTCTATATTTACGGTGTAACAGAAGTCAAAGAAGATGGAACGGGTATTATAACGGTTTATAAGCCATCTGATATCACCATCGAAGAAGATATCAAATACGTATTAAAGTTCTAAAAAAGAACCTGCTTAAGATTAAGTAATGCTGTAAAGCAATTTATCTCTTTATCAACGACAAAGGCGTCTAATTCCAGACCTTTTGAAACAGTTAACAGAGCGCTTGCCTTACAATCGTGAGCAAGATCCGACACAAAAACCGCTTCGAATATTTCTTTCAAGAGATTTCGATAATCATTCGAAAACTGCTTTTCGTTTTCGATAATATACTTTCTTATTGCCATAAGATCCTTGTTGTTTCTTATGTCGCTGAAAAGACTCTCTGCAAATTCTGTAGAGACTTCGTTTCGAATCTTAAGCGTTCCTGTTACGGAGTACTTCTGTACGTCGTTAATAATACGCCTCAGGTCTGGTAAACATTTACGAATATGTTCAAGCAACAATGGCTTTTGATCCTGAGGTATTGTTACTTCTTCCTTTTTAAGGATATCCACAATCCTAGAAACAACTCCTTCGACAGGAGGAACAAGATTAATAATCGTGCATCGCGACTGAATTGGAGCGATCACTTTGAATAGATAGTTACAAGTCAGCAAGAAGCGACAGGTGTCTGAGTATTCCTCCATGACATTACGAAGAGCTTTCATAGCTTCTCCGCTTAGTCCATCAAACTCATCAAGAAGAATAACCTTTATCTTTCCGTCGAGAGACTTTGTTCTAGCAAAGCCCATAATCTTGCCTCGAATTGTATCAATACCATTTTCATCAGAAGCGTTAATATAAAGATATTGACAATCAAGAATATCATTAACAATAATCTTTGCAAGAGAACTTTTGCCAACACCTGGTGTTCCAGCAAAAAGAAGATGAGGAATATCTTGCTTACTTTTTAGAGAGTCAAAAAATTCTCTATCTTCTTTTGCTAAAACAATGTCTTCGAGCGTTGAAGGTCTGTAGCGCTCCGTCCAGATAGTTGCAATATCAGACATACTTTTTGTCATGATCTGACTTGAGGCCGTATGAGCCATTATACTCGTGTAGCATTTCAGACTCAAATGAAAGATACTGAGCAACACGCGTGCCCTTCTTTACTCTCATCGGTCCAATATTTACGTGCATACATCCAGCCATAACCCCATGGTATCCTGAATCATAAAGACCGCTTGTGATAAAGACTCCGTTTCTGTTAAGAGTACTTCTTGTAATTGTCCAACCACTCTCATTCTGTCCAACGTTTACAATGTTCTCCATCACAACTTCGTAGCTTCCAATTTCAAGATTGAAGAAGCCTTCAGCATCAGGAAGCACTTCTTCCGTACCTCTATGCTTCTTTGTTTCGTTTGTAATTTCAAAAACATTAGGAAGAATACGAAAGACTTTATCGATGCGAAGGTCGACTGCATTTGGCTGGCAATCTCCTTCTTGTACGTTTGTAAGAGTGCTCTTAGAGCTAGATCCTAGAATATGTTTCATTAGTAAACTATCCTTAGAGATTTTCGTTAATCAACTGAGTACCGACATAATTCGGATCGCTAATTTGCTCTCGAACTTGACCAGCTCTGACAGCATTTTCTTGAAGCCAAGCAATAAGAGCAGCTTCTTTTTCACTAGGAACGATATAAGTTCCGTTTTGAGTATGAATAACAATAGACATATAAGATAACCTTACTACAGTGTAATATTTTGTCAACACGCATAATTACTCTTATGGATAACTCCGACGATATTAGCGCTTTAGTAGATGAACTTAGTTCGTTTCGACTTCCAGTTCCTCATACTAATGAAGCTAAAGTGAGCAACGAAGAACTGAGAGACGAGGATGTGCAGAAGTATGTACTAAAGCAATCGAAAGCTCTCATTGATCTTGGAGTTGGAATGACACACGATCTTGCATCAACAGCAACATCTAGTGCAAACCCAGACGATGTTGCAGCACTTGCTGAAATTATGTCTGCTACTTCAAAGTTGATTGAAAATCTTAACAAGACATCCTTGATGGATAAGAAGGCAGCAACTACAGAAAAGCTTAAGCTTATGGATATTGCTGCAAAGAAAGAGATAGCTCAACTTCAAGCAGATAGCCAAAAGCCTACCAATATGAACGTTCTCGTTGCTTCTAGAGAAGATATTATGAAGAAGCTTTTTGGCAAAGATTCAGAAGTAATTGAACTTCCTAACTGATAAATAATAGTTATGGCAGTTCTTGTTCCTAATTTAAGTACCAGCGGTTACGATCCTTATAATTTTGGTATTGCTGAAACGTACTCTTACATTCCTATTGCGAACGATCAAGGACGGCCAATGTTTGCGAAAGCAAGCTATATTACAAACTTTTCAGATCTTCATGTAAGTCTTACCGCTGGTAATGTAGACATTGGTTCAGTTCATCTTTTGGATTATAACAACGGTCTATACTTCAGTATTGCGGATGTAGGCCTTCAGGGATTAGACGCAGGAAAGGGAGCAGTGAGAGTTCTTACTCAAGACTTAGAAAGCACCGTAGACAATATTGCAATTGGAGACGTCAACGACAACCAAGCCATTGTTAATCCTACATTCAGCGCACTAAATGTTTTTGCTGTTAATGGCATATCTGCAGTTTCAGTAACAAATTTCCCAACTCAGTTAACTGCCGTTAGTGTAACAAATCAACTTACCGGTACTACAATTCTCAATCCGGTAACATCAGTTAGTGTTACAAATCTTCCAGCTACAACCGTTACAAATTGGGATGTATTAAGTGCTGCTATTAATGCATCAACATATACAACTCTTCCTTCAAACCCTGCTAATGAAATAACAATTTTAAATAATACAGGTGGTACTATGTATATTAAAAATGCTTCCAAATCAATAGGATTACCAATTGATAATAATACATCGGTTGATCTCAAGTTAGTTGGTGATACTAGTGAAGTAGCAATTAAAGCTAGTAGTGCAAATAAAACGGTTTTTGCTACATTTATATCTTATAACTAATATGGGAAGAATATCTTTACTTGGAACTGGTAATGTAGCTTTTAGTGGTAATGAAATTTATTCCACTAATAATAATAGTTTGTTATTTGGTAATGATTTAATACCAACAACAATTAGTACTTTTAATATTGGTTCATCTGCTTTTCCTTTTCAAACTCTCTTTATTTCAGCTAGTACATTATCAATGGCTGCACCTTCGGGTGGTAATAATCTTTCTATTCTTAATGATGGAAGTAATTTTCAAATTAGTAATGGTGGATTAAGATCTACAGTTATTTATACTGGTGGTCTTCTACTAAGTGGTAATAATATTGGAGCAGATCCAGCAGTTGGTGCTTTACCAATGAATATTGGAACAAATGGTTTACCTGCTGTAAATTTTCTTGCCCCATTATCTGCTCAATCCAGTACATATTTAAATAGTACATCCGCAACAAATGCTTATATTGGAGTTTTAACAACAGGAGTGAGAACCGTAAGTGCAGTTTCTGCAATCAATGTTGATTTCTCTACAGATAATATTATTTTTTGGAATACTCTTAGTTTTGGTACTGTGACTATAACTCCAATAAATTATACAGCAGGTAGAACAGTTGAAGTTTTTATTAAAAGACCAAATCAATCTTTATCTCAAGTTAATCATGGATTAGGTGGATCTAATTCAACAAGTAATTCTTCATTCTTTTTACCTACTGCGATTGAAGGTACTGGTGGATCTAAACAAACCTTTTATTTAAAATATCTATGTATGGGAAGTACTGCTTCTGATACATATGTTGTAGGCGTTTAAAAAGATAAGTACTTGAATGTTTACAATACTGATTGGTTTGGTGGCTCTTGTTGTGGCTGGCTGTGCTGCTTTCTTTTCTGTTCAGGGGCTTGCTACTCTGTATGCAGCTCGCTTTATAGCTGTTTGTGTGATGGCTGGAGGACTGGAAGCTGGAAAACTTATTGCTGCTTCTTTCCTTCATAGATACTGGAAGACCACTGGATGGCTTCTTAAAACTTATCTTACTATTGCTGTAATAGTTCTTATGGGTATCACTTCGCTTGGTATCTTTGGCTTTCTTACTGGAGCCTATCAACAGAGTCATGTTAAAATAGAAATTACAGATACCAAGCAAGAAGCTCTTCAATCAAAGAAAGCTTTTATTCAGGATGAACTTAACCAACTCAACGACAGAATAAAGACTCTTAATGAAGCAAGAAAAGCTCAAGAATTAAGACTTCCTAATTTATCAAGACGTTCAGCTGCTCCTATCTACGAAGATATTAAGAGATCTGGAGAAGAAATTACAGCAACAAGAACAAAGATTGATCAACTTTCCAATCAACTTTTACAGACAAGCGAAGCTTCTATCGATAATAAGATAGAAAGCACAAAGGAAACAGACATTGGCACTCTCAAGTATGTTGCAAAAGCTTTCAACGTCGATATGGATACGATTGTTAAATGGTTTACGTTGGCTATTGTATGTGTGTTTGATCCGTTAGCAGTTGCTCTAATTCTTGCATATAATTCCCTTATAGAAAAGAGAGGTTTGGTCACAGAAGTAGAAGAAGAACCCGAAATAGAAGAAATAAAAACAGAAAAAGTTAATAAAGTAAAGAAAGCAATAAAAGGACTAATTAACTATAGAGTATGAGAGGTGCAAAATACACCCATAAAAGAACTTATAGAGACGACCATTCTCTTATTGAGGAAGAAGTAACTGAAATAGTTAAGACAAGAAAAGTCAAGAAAACTAAGAAGGAAAAGCCCAGCAAGATTAAAAGCTTTTTTAAGTCTTTGTTTCGTTAGACAAAAGATTTATTTTATCTCGGAACTCCGAGATCACATCAGCATAATGATCCTTCTTTTGTTGAAGAATATAAAGTTCGTTAGAAAGCTTATAGATGATTTCAGATTGTCTAAGAGTTTGCTCTCTAAACTCGTCAATAATTCTATTAGCAATTCTTATATCTGTTAGGTTTGATTTGTTCATAATTTAAATAACTTCAGAAATAAATTGACGGAGCTTGCCAGCAGCAGTTCTTTTTATCTGATCTACATATACTAAATCCCATTGAAGCTCTTTTGCTACTGAATTGTTTTTTACTTTTTTAAGTCTTTCTAGCTCATTCTCGTTTAGTGGGCGACTTGTCACTAAATGCAGTTCGAGTCTTTCTGTTGTCTTTTGTACTAACTGAAACTCTTTTACTGCTTCAATGTCACATATCTTATAATGATCTAGATCAACTCTTCTTCTTTCGCCAGATGATAGAATAAAATAATCTTCCGCTCGACCTACAATTCTTTTAAGAGAGGGTAGACCTCTTCCACACGAACAAGGTTCACCGACTTCTGCTTCATCTCCTATCTCATAGCGAATAAGAGGCATAGCAAAATTATGCAGAGGTGTAACAATAACCTTTCCTATTTCGCCTGGCTTACAACGATTACCTTGCTCGTCTATTATCTCTATATAATGAGCTTCAGACATAACGTGATAGTTTATACCTTCAGGACATTGAAGCGCCATGTAGCCAGTTTCGTTTGATGTGTAGTTATTGTATATAGGACAATTAAACACTTCCCAACATAAAACTCTAAGTGAACTATCTACAACTTCACTAATAGTCCAAGCTGATTCTATAAAGTCTACTTTGATCTTATTTTCTTTAAAATATAAAAGAAGCAATCTTAAGCCAGCAGGCCTCATAAGCAAATAAGACGGCTTTCTTCTTAGAAGATAATCTGCTTGTTCTGAAAGAGGAAGGTCAGGTTGAATAAGACCCATTCGTCCAGTCTTAGCTACATGAGAAATTGGAGGATTCCAAGTATTCCATACAATAGCTGATTTATCTATTATTGTGTTTGGATCATTTATTAACTCTTCTCTAACTTCTGGTCTTAATCCTCTAAAATTAGCTACTTCTTTACCTACATCTACTTTATTCCACATCAATTCTCTTATATGACAAGACTCCCAAATAAGAGAATCCATTTCACTTTTCATTACACCAACTGGCTGACCTGTTGAACCTCCAGAGTATGCCATATTGCTATTACCAAAAGACTTTGGATAAGAAGGTGCAACAAGCTGTTCTTTAAGACTCCTAACGTCTGCTCTTTTTAGTGTTGGTAGACGATTCCATATATCTAATGTTATTGGTTGGCCTTCAACAAAACCAGCTTCCTTTAAGTTCTTTGCATGAAAAGGAATAGACATAGCATGGTTAGCTAATACCGTAAGTTGCTGAAATTGTTTCTCGAGAAGCTCCTCAGATGATAGCCATTGTGTCTGATAGAATTGGTGTTGCATTGCCATTAATATAGCAGCATATCCTATTTGTGTAGGAGGCCACTGTACACCTTCTATATTAGATACTAACTTCATGCTTCGTGTTCTTTTCTAGAATAAAAATAGTCTAATATATTCTTCTCAATTTCGGGTTTGCTAATCATTATCGTACCATTAGAACTATATGCAATGTCTTTTACTATATCTATATTGTTCAATATTACGTTATAACGATTGTAATAATTCCTATTAATAAGTTTACCGTGTTTATAATGAACAATAGAACCTTTTATATAGCCAACCTTTGTACCTCTAGTCTTATCTACATATTTTTCAAAATAATCCCCATAAAGCTCAGGTAGTTTTAAACCGTTAGTGTAGAATTTTTCATCCATTGCTACTACTAAAAAACTATCTCCTCCCCCAATAATACATCTATCAAAAAGCCCTCCTATTTTTTCGTAGAACTTTTTAGTAATAGCCCAAGCGTGGCCTGGATGGCCACAATGAGCATATCCCAACTCAGCTGCTTTCGCATAACATAAAAATCCCTTTGCTTTGTCCGGATCTGGGCATTCGTAATAGTTCTTAACAAACGCGGAACCCTCTCCATTCTTATGCAATAAATCTACTTCATAACTATCATTTAGAAACTGCAATCTAGTCCAAGGTTGAATAATATCATATTTCTTCAACTCATTGATAGTATCAATATCCCAATTAGGGTTAATAAAGTGTATATCCTTATCTAACCAACAAACATATTCCCAATCACTAAGAGATTGAATACCAAGATTGATTAAATTCTCTTTTACCCATATTGGACTTTGAAGATCGAATTTAAGATGACTAAAAAGTAAGCCATTAAAATTGGGGAGCTCAGCTTCTTTATTCCAAATACCTTCTACTAGAACAACACGAACATAGTTATGAGAACGAAGGTTTCTTAGACATAGTTCTAAGTTAGTTCTGTTGATCGTTACATTCGTATGATTAAAATACGGAACGATAACATATAGCTTTTCTTCTCCCATATAATGTATATATTATATAATAGAAGGTTTGTTTATCAACACAAAAAAAGGGAGCCGAAGCTCCCCTTTAATGTTGTATTTCCGAAGGGTATTAGGCCCAGGGAATAGCGGACAGAGAAAGAACTGCTGAAGCCTGAGCTGTAGCAGAATCATTTGTCCAGACACCAGCAGCTGCGTATTCAGCGTCGCCCTTCCAGAGAACTACTGGACGGGGAAGACCCTTAACACGAGCGATGATTGTCTTTTCAGCGAAGAGATCTCTAACTGCGAGTACTTCTACTGCAGAAAGGGAAACAGTTTGCTGAGGTTGTGTTACGACATTAATGCTCATTTGTTTGTTTTGTTTGTTGTTTATGGTTGCGTTGTATCCCCCCTACACCCGTAGGGGGCACAACCTGTTGTAGATTGTTTTAGGCTACCTGTGTTAAGTGTACTGCACCGTTTGTAACTTGTAAGTTATAGGTGTGACCATTAGTCGTATCCTGGATACGAATGTATTGAACGGCTGCATCGTGAGCTTGAAGAACTTCCTGAGCATTTGAGTAAAGTGATACCCAACCGTCATTAGCGGATACGCCGTTAGTTGCAGTATTGTAGCTGAATAAGCCAGTATCAGCACCGTTCTCGTCGGGACCAAAGGTGTAACCACCTGTAGGCCAGCAACCTTGCTGTACTCTTACTTGTCCATAAGATACTAATTTATTAACGAAAGCTGCATCATTTTGGCAAGTTGTAATGTTTGAACCAATAACGTGGGCGTTGTTATGTTCAACAGTATTTTGGCAACCGCCAAGAACCGATGAAAAATTGTTATTTTGTATTACGTTGTGAGCGCCACCACCGATTGCACCATGATAACCGCAGTTACAATTTGCACATCCACCAGCAATAACTGCTAAACTACCACAAGCATAGTTGTGAGATCCACCACCGATTGTTGGACTATAGTGTGTTGTGTCGATGCAGTTGTCATGACCACCAGCAATTGTAGATGCTCTGCAAGAGCTAGCAAAGTTATTATAACCACCGCCAATTGTTGCTGCATTGCAAGCAGCTGTATTATTATAACCACCAGAAACTGTTGAACAATCTCCAGTAGCGCAGTTATTACCACCGCCAGCGATTGTACCAGCGTGCACGCAACATCCACCTTCACCACCAACGGAGTTGTATTTACCACCTCCTACTGTTGAAGAACCACCGCATACGTAGTTGCGCTGTCCACCAGCAATTGTACCAGCCCATCCATCCGTAACACAGTTGTAGCGGCCACCGGCGATTGTACCAGCATACCCACTATTGGAATTATCAGAACCGCCACCAATTGTTGCATGGGCGTCTTCGATATAGTTAAAGCCACCACCAGCAATAGTTGAACAATAATAACCGCTGTTACTATTAAAAACACCACCACCAACTGTAGCACCAACAACGCAGTTGGAGTTGATCGTGCAGTTGTGTATGCCGCCAGCAATCGTATTACCGCATGCGTTAGAATAGCAAGACTTTACACGATTGCCTTCGCCCCCACCGATTGTGTTGTAACCTGAAAAAGTATGAACTTCAATACAGTTGTTTGCTCCACCAGCAATGGTGTTTGAAATTGTAGGAGCTCCTTCACCAGCATTAGAAATAATTGTATTATGGTGGCCACCGCCGACCGAGTTTGCACCACCGAAAGAGTATTCAACGCAGTTACTACCACCACCAGCAACAGTATCGCCACCTGACATACCAGAGGCTGAAGCTATAATATTTTGATAGCCACCGCTGATTGTTGAAGCGCCAACGCAGGAAGCCGAGTTACATCCGTTTCTTGAAACGATGTTGTGTGATCCATCTTCAGTATAAGGACTGACGCTGCCCACAGTAATTCTGAATTCTGCTGAACCGTCTCCGCAGACGCCAACTATGTAATCTCCGGAGAGAGGGGCTGAATTTGTATCGAAATCGTTAAATGTTCTTGTAGTGAGTGACATATGTATTATTACTTATTGTTTTTTGTTTGATTTTTAACCGGGAATTGACACAATTCCTTCACCCCTTTGGATTGTTATTAGAGCGCGGCCTGCTGCATCAAGAATGCTGCCAGCATATCTGTTAATATCAACTGTTTTATAAGCAATAACGGCTCCATAAGCGAGCTGAAAATCATAAATTTGTCCATTAATTTTAAAGCCGACTGGTAATTCATAATTTGCCAAATTACCTACTGAACTATTATCAGCAGTTAAAGAAGCTATTTTACAAGCAGATAAAACTTCAAGCGTTTGATAAAAACCTGTATGTAAATTTGTATCATCAACAAAATCAAAGCCATTGTCGTCTTCTTTTTGTCTAATGACGTTAATGAGTTCAGTTAAAAGATCATTAACATCGGCAAGGTTTGTAACATAAGTTGCTTTTGCGTACAACGTTCTATCGACGTCGTTATCAACTCTTAGATAAGAAAATGTTTCTCCAATGCCAAAATTGGGTGGTTGGGCGGATACTACAGGAGTCAAAGTCATAATCTTATTTATTCTTTTCAGCAGTAATTATCGTGAACTTATATAAAAGCATACCTTTTGTTATTGTCGACTTTTGTATATCTTTAAGTTTATGAACTAGTTCGTTTGAAGGCTTTCGAACTTGAAGTTCTTTTTTAGCGGAAATAATAATCTTTTTTTCTGTTAGACGTGAAAGAATTCTTTCCAATTCCTTTTGAGCATCTTCATCAGACTTAAAAAATCCCGACCAACACTCTTTATTATGATCGGGTGGTGGCATCATACAACGTTAAAATTCAGCTGATGTTCTTCCGTACCAATTGACACCTTGCTTAGATTTTTCTGACTCAAGATGGAAGCAAGATACTGTAGGAAGTAAAATACGGTTTTCTCTTTTCCATTGTAAAGAAAACTGTACATCACTCCTTTCGGCACCTGGCTGACTATCAGGGTACTTCATTTGCCATTTCTTAAGATAAGAACCATGGAATAATTGGAAGTATCCAATTGGCACATAACCAAACTCTCTATGAATT
>Ga0207957_1000196_pt1 | contig 14659 bp, 17 predicted proteins | sample CryBogCBH27Jun07_FD_184603 | JGI IMG/M metagenome (GOLD analysis project Ga0207957, IMG submission 184603) | Freshwater microbial communities from Crystal Bog, Wisconsin, USA - CBH27Jun07 (SPAdes) | ecosystem: Environmental > Aquatic > Freshwater > Lake | place: Crystal Bog, Wisconsin, USA...
CCTTCTTCTTTTTCATCTATAATTATTTAATCAAATTGAACCTTAATTAACGGCGATAATACGTTAATGACTTACCATTTTATACAATATAGTTTCATTATATTGTATAAATAATTAAATGAACAATGATATTGAAAAATTATTACATAATTGTATACAAAATAATATATCGCTTCAAAAACAAGCTATCAATGATAATAAAAATGCTGCATATTACAGTAATCTTATACACAGAAAGTATAAACAATTTTTACCTTTATTAGATAAATTAAAATTGCAACTGAAATTAAAACAAATAACAAAATACACTACTGCACGTGCTAATAATTACAAAAAAATATGTATATTAATTGATAATAAACATACTACCGCAGAAATTGCGAAAAAACTTTCAATATCTAAACCTACTGTACTTAAAATTATACGTGAAAATAACGATAAAGTCATTATTAATAAAATAAAACAAATAAACAATTATTCGAGAGCTAAAGGATTACTTAAAGTTACCGGTCATCAAAAGGGTAAAACATACGATCAAATATACGGTATAAAAAAAGCAAAAGATATGCGTAAAAAAAGAAGTGAGTGGTTACGCAGAAACAATATTCGACGTTTTGCAAAAAAAATTAGTAAACCACAAGCATTGCTTTATAATATTGTAAAAGAACACTTTCAATCCGCAGAAATTGAGTATGAAATTCAAATTAATAAAAATAAATCTATATGGTTAGATATCGCCATACCTGACAAAAAGATCTGTATCGAATACGATGGCATATATTGGCACGATATCAATAAAAATACTATATCTCTTAAAGATGATCAACGGGATGCTCTTTTAAGAAACAATGGATGGCAAGTGTATAGAATACGTTCATATAAAAATTTAAACGAAGAAGAGTTGAAAAGCGAATTTTATAAATTACAATTGGTATAATGAACGAAAATAATACTTTTGAACTATCAGAACATTTTTACTCTGTGCAATGCGAGGGTATTAGTACTGGTGCACCGGCGTACTTTATAAGATTAAAAAATTGCAATCTTGCCTGCGGATTTAGTGGTAAGGCTCTTGTTGAACTTAAGAGACAGGTAAATGAAATAGAAGGTTATATATCAGGTGGTAATGTTGTCGGTGACTTACAACAACAAGGCGCTGCAACGTGGACATGTGATTCCGCACCTGTCTGGCTAAAAGGTGCGCATACCAACTTTAAAGAGCTCATTGATTCTTGGAATGAGCAAGGTATTTTTGAATGGATACGCACGGGTAGAATTCATATGATATGGACAGGCGGCGAACCAACAATCCCTAAACATCAAAAAGCGATTGCAAGCTTCCTGTATGATTTTAAACTAAAATATGGTGCAATTGAGTCTTATAGTGAAATTGAAACAAACGGTACAATTTATATTGAGGATGATTTATTCAAACACTTAAATCAAATTAATTGCTCTGTGAAGCTTGCAAATTCTGGCATGGAGCGTGATCGCCGTATTGTACCCGAGGCGCTAAGACGTATTATGGAGCATGAGAATTATTCATTTAAATTTGTTGTGAGTACAGAGGATGATTTTAAGGAAATTATTAACGATTTTGTAAAGCCTTTTGAAATACCGTTTGAAAGAATATGTATGATGCCAGGTCTCGATAGTCAAGAGGACTATCATGAGCGAACACGTTTCGTATTAGAGATGGCAAAAAAATACGGTTACCGCGGACTGTCTCGCTTACATATTAGCGCTTGGGATCGCGCGACAGGCGTTTGATATTTATAACAACCGAATTAAATAGATAATAAATGAGAATAGCAATCATAGGTAGCGCGTGTCAAGGTAAAACCACCCTTGTTAATGATATAGTCAAAACTTGGCCGGCGTATAAAGCTCATGAGTCAGGTTATCGTAAGGCTGTAAAAAAGAAAAAACTCTCTATTAATAAAGAGACAAATAAAAAGACACAAGAAGTCATTTTAAAAGAATTAATTAAAGATCTTAATAGTTATAAAGAAGGTGATAAGGTAATATTTGATCGTTGTCCATTAGACAATATTGTTTATTCATTGTGGGCAGAAGAGAAGGGTACATCAGATATTGACAGTAATTTTATTAAGGAATGCATACCTCTAGTACAAGAGAGTATGCATAAGTTGGATATTATTTTTTATCTCCCAATTACTAAAGCTGCACCAGTTATTCCTATTCCTCGTGAAAACCGAGAGGTTGATTATAATTTTATTGGTGAGATTGATAATATCTTTAAAGCACTTTCACACCAATATTATAGAACAGGTGCATCACCATTCTTTCCAAAAGAAGATAGACCGCCTATTATTGAAATATTTGGTACACCTGAAGAGCGTATTGAGATGATAAGATTATATCTCGATGATCACGGTGATTTAGTAAATGACGAAAACAGTGTATTAAACACTGAGAATCTCGATCTTATTGAAAAATTATTAAGAGATCATCAAGAAATTAAACTTGAAGAAGAAGAATGGGAGAAATTTAAAGGTAATATAATAGTTCCACCGCCTAAATAATGGTGTGAACAGCTTTAATAAGCATTTTAAATTAATATTAGAAGATTTGGAAATGCCAAATCGAATTGACGTTCGTAAACGCATTTTTTATCCAAAAAAATTACGTGGTTTACTTTCTAAAGAATTTATAGAATGCTTTAAAGCTGAGCGTAAACGTTTGATTGAACAAAACGGTATGAGCGCTAAGCAGGTTAATCAAGGTATTGCTAAGGCCTTATTATTTTTTCATTCTCGGTTTTAATGCCGTTAAGCCGGAATTGTAATTGTCAATTTCCAGTATACATTAACATCGATTGTCTGTGGTGCACCGAGTGTAATAGTAAATAATAATGCAGATGTAGAACCATCTGAACTACTACCGGTAGCAATAGTACCAGGTTGTATTACAGGTGTTACAGCATATGGAATAGTAATAACCGCACTGTTTGCTGACATTACGCTAACTGTTGTCGGTACAAAATCAGACGCAAGATTAAAATGGGCAGGTGTAATGTTACCAGGTCCGATTAGATTATTTGGTGCAGCTGCAAAAAAAGAATCAACGACGACATTATAAGATATTGCTCCTGCAGGTATTAAAACAGTTCCAAATTTCTCTATTACTGTAGAAGCTCCTTTAGTTTTTAAAAGACCTGTAACATAATTAGGTATATCGTTATTATACAACTGCGTATATACCGGATCACTGAATATATTGGAAGTAGCACTAAGAATAAGCCCGTTTTGTATTGTAAATTGATTATAAAACCCTGTCGGTAATGTTACTGCTGGTCCTGCAGGTGTAGCTATAGCACTTGCAGTTAATGACTTAACTGCAAGATTATTAAACGATGCACTATTGCCTGTAATCGTACCAACAACAGTTGCATTACCAGCAACGTCTGTCTTAACGACATTAAAATTATTGAATGAAATGGTTTGAGTACCGTTTGTTGTTTGCAGTAGCAATAAATCATTACCTACTGCAAGTTGAGCTTGAGGTAGATTGGTTATGCTTGTTATATTACTGTTCGTAGGTGTAATTGCCATTTAAAATATTTATGTTAAAATACATTATTACAACTATGGATACTAGAATCGGGGTAGGAATTATTACGTGCAATCGACCAGAATATTTACGTAATTTGTTAAATTCGTTAACACAGTGTGGAGTAACGATAGATGAATTAGTTGTTGTCAATGACGGTAATCCTATTACAAACTTTAATTTAAGTCAAGGTACATGGATTGATAACGAAACAAATATTGGAGTAGGTAAATCAAAGAACAAAGCTTTAAGGTATCTTGTAGAAAAGAATTGTAATTATATATTTCTAATTGAGGACGATATGTTAATCCTTGATCAAACAGTATTCAAACAGTATATCGAAGCCAGTAAAATCTCTGGTATACAGCATTTTAATTTCGGTCCAGGTTCTCCGTTTAACCGCAAACAGACGATCAAAAATTTTGATCTACATAATAGACATCTTTTAGATGAAGAATCCGAATCTAACCCGAAACTAATAATTGACTATAAAGATGTGCAAATTGCTCTTTATCAGCATTGTTGCGGAATGTTTTCTTTTTTTACTAAAAATGTTCTAGAGGAAGTTGGTTATATTGATGAAAATTATACAAACGCCTGGGAGCACGTTGATCATACATATACAATTATTAAGGCAGGCTATCATCCACCATTCTGGTGGTTTGCGGATTTAGCAAATAGTCAGCAGTTAATAGCATCACAGAAAAATGCTATTAATAATAGTACAACAGCTAAGAACACCGATACATGGTTAAGAAATGTACATATTAACGCTGAGAAATACAATAAAAAACATGGTCATTATCCAGCACAAGCACTTGATACACCGCAAGATAAAGTTGTAGAAATACTTAAACGTTTAAAACAAAATGCATGATTTAACACTTATTACTTGTTCATACAATACACCGTTGATAACATTGACAATGTTACGTTCTTGGATGGCTGTACATAATAGAACACAACGTCTTATTTTAATTGATAATTCAACAGATCAACTAACACGCGGTTTATTATACGATAATAAAATACCGTACGTGTGTACACCCGGTAATTCTCACGGTCAAGGTATTAATGAAGCGCTCAAGCTTTGCAAAACAAAATACGCGCTGCTTGTTGATACTGATATAATTTTTCTAAAAGATCACACTGATATCTTTAATACGTTTAGAGAGATGGATCTTACTCTTATGGGTAAGATTGAAGGTGATCGCGGTGGTAAGCAAATTTATAAGAGAATTAACCCCTGGCATTGTTTTATTAATGTTGAAAAGTTAAGAGAACATAATATAACATTCTTTGATGAGCAAAGAATGAAGGATAGCTTTAAAACAAATAAAATTTACGATATCGGATCTACTTGCTTCGAGGATGTTAAAAAAGCGGGATTAAAAATCGGTAGTGCTAATATTGAAAATACATACTACCAGCATCTTGAAGGAATGAGTTGGTATAAAAATAAATTTGATGCCTCAAAAGAGGATACAGGTATTGACTTCGGTGGTACACATAATAATCCCGGGTTTGTACAGGCTCATGATAGTAAGCTTAATTTCTTTGAAAAAAATATAAAACCGAGGTACGATAATATTAAAATATCTAACAAGTTTATATATGAAGAGCCGACCTTGCTTGTTAAGTTTCCAACAAGAGAGAGAAAAGATAAATTTTTCAATATACTTGATAAATATTACAATTATCTTTCCGGCAAAAACAACGTAAAGTTTCTTATAACATGTGATAACGACGATATCACAATGAATAATGAAGATGTGCGTACGAAGCTCAGTACATATAAGAATCTTGTAGTTGAATATAGTAATAATAAATCAAAAATTGAAGCGTGTAATGCTGGACTCAATAACCACGATTTTCAAATCGTATTACTCGCTTCTGACGATATGGAGCCAGTTGTAGAGGGTTATGATGATATTATCATTAAAAAAATGTGCGAAAATTTTCCAGATTTTGACGGTGTATTGTGGTTCAATGATGGATTTCAGGGCAATAGACTTAATACTCTTTGCATATTAGGATACACCTATTATAATAGATTTAAATACATCTATCACCCGTCATATAAATCGTTATACTGTGACACAGAATTTACTATAGTCTCACAAATACTCAAAAAAGTAAAATATTTCAATGATACTATTATTAAGCACATTCAATATAGTATTGTTAAAGAAGAGCCTGATGAATTATATAAACGAAATGATAAATTAGAAAGTATTGATAAAAATACTTTTGAACAGAGAAGTAAAATTAATTTTGAATTAAAATAATGAAAATATATACACTATACAGCGATAGCCATAAACATTTTTATAATGATTTTTTTAAGAAATCTATAAGATCAATTTATTCAAAGAAAGATTTGACTATCAGAGCACATGAGATGACTAATATTAAGGGTACCGGTGAGTACATGTCGCGTGAATGGATTGATTCACTTAATATAAAAGTAGATATTATTCTTACTGCACTCGAAGAAAATAAAGATGACTGGTTTATCTATGCAGATAGTGATATACAATTTTTTAAACCGTTTCTTGATGATTTGAAATTTCAAATTAGAGATTGTGATTTAGTAGCGCAACAGGATGAAAGTACTCTCTGCGCAGGTTTTTTTGCTGCATGGAGTAATGATGCCAATTTAGCATTTTTTAAAAAAATAAAACAACATTTTTGGCAATTTCAAAATGATCAAGTTGCATTCAATCATTTTAAATCAATGATTAATTATAAAGGTTTAGATAAGAGTAAATATTATACTGCAGGTAATTTTTTTAATAATAAAATAGACGGTACACATAATTGGGACGGTATAACAAATATAATACCACCTAAAGATATTATATTACATCACGCAAATTATGTTATAGGTGTTGACAGGAAAACCAAACTCCTTAATTTAATTAAGGATAATATACAAATATGATTATTGATGGAAATAATTTTATATCCCATCATTTAAAGAATAATATTCTTTTTACTGCTGGTAAAATAGGTATAACAGAATTAAAAATTTTATACGCGTATCAATATTATAAGCATATTGATGAATCTTCTATGTCAGAAGGTTATATAAATTCAGGTATATATCCGGCTACTCAAGAAGCATTTAGTGAATTTGCAGAAATTTATCTTGACTCAATTAAGAGTCTCGATATCGCTCCTATATGGGGAGGAATATTACGTGATTATCATTATTCACTTTATACAAATTTATCACCTAAATGTTATAATACGAGATTAGAAGATCTAGAACCGTATTATTTTGATAAGCCCTGGACAGATTATTTAAAAGATAAAAATGTGCTTGTCATTTCGCCGTTTGCTGACTCAATAGAAAAACAGTTTAACCATTTAAGCGATATCTGGCAAAACAAGATTATGAATAATTTTAAATTAACTACAATTAAATTTCCGTTTAGCAAAGGACTGACAGAAGACATAACATATAGAAACTTTAATGATTGCTTAACTGATTACAAGAAAAAAATTAATAATATAACATTTGATATTTGTATTATAGGAGCAGGAGCTTACGCTTTACCTCTTTGTGCATATATAAAAACTCTTGGTAAGTCAAGTATTAATTTAGGAGGAGCCACTCAAATTCTTTTTGGTATAAAAGGATCTAGATGGCAAGATAATAATAATATTAATAAATTTTATAATGAATACTGGATTACACCTGCACCACACGAAATACCCAATAAATTCAAAACAAATGAAGGTGGTTGCTACTGGTAAATAGCATGATTGCATCTCTTACTTTTACATACGGCAATGAGCGTATGGATATTTTTAAATATAAAAAGAAAGATAATATTGATATATTATTAAGAAATAATATTGATTATAACCTTTATATATTTCACAATTCCTCAATTGATTATATCAATAAAGTACGTGATACAAACATACTAAACGAACTTAATTGTAAAATTGGTACTTTGACTGGCAACTATCCAGAAGCTCTTAAGTCTGCATTATATTTTTTAAAAGAAAAAGGTGTTACAAAAATACTTTTTTTTCAGGATGACGTGTTTTCCACAATAAAATCAGAAAATGCACTATATGATTTAATTGACTATATAAAAACAACACAAGATAATTATCTAAATCTTGAATTATATACTGAAGCTAACGAAAGCATCGATATTCTACATAAAAGAGAGCATTTTAATATCTATAAAACTGATTTAAAATATTTTATAGATAAAGGAGGATGGTCATTTGATGATAGCCCGTATTATGCAAAATTAGATTATGCTCTTAATACGATTTACGATAACACTTATTTTAGTTACCCTGATATATGGTCTGCGGAATGGTATCTTAAAGCAAAATTTGATTCCATGGCAAAAACAACAATACGTCCTATAACAAATAAGCAATTTTTTAGACGTGTTAATTTTATAGGTAGACATGATTGGAATAAAGTTGCAGAAGTTGATTTCTTAAATACACACTTTAAAATAGAGTAATGAATATTACTGTATTACCTCACGGAAGAACCGGTAATAGACTATTTCAATATGCGCTCGGTCTTCTTTTAGCTAGGGATAAACAATGTAATTTTTTTGCTGAACCGCTACCGTTTTTTGATAGTATAAACTACGGTACAATATATCCTATAAGACACGATGCATTACGTACTTCATCATTTGGTAATAATTATTATGATTATGATATACTTTTAAACACTGATAGAGATATCATCATTGATAGCTATGTACAAAAAGCTGATATTTTTCTTAAAAATAGAAAATACCTACAAAATATCTTTAATACAAAGAATACACTTACCACTCAACCTGAATATGATGAACTAACAATTCACATAAGAGAGACTGATTATAAGGCGGCAAATGTAAATTCTTATTTAGGTGATAATACATACATCAATATTATTAAAAATAGTAAATTTAAAAAACATACTATTGTTACAGATAATATAGATTCGCAATTAATTAAAACTCTCGTACAAAATTACAATTGTAAAATATTTACAAAGCAAATGTCAGTTGACTGGAGATATCCGTATTTTTCAAAAAATGAACTTGATGATTTTAATTATATAAAGCACAGCAAAAATATATTTTTATCTCAATCTACATTTTCTTGGTGGGCTGCTTTTTTAGGAAACCCTGATCAAATTATTTTTCCATATAATTTAACAACTGGTATGTGGAAATTAAATCCAGGGCACGACGATATTGACTTGTATTTTGATACAAATGCCTCTAAATTTATATATTAATAATATGACTTATGATTTTAAACTTTTGAGACCACCAGCACGGTATCCAGTATATCCACCGTATCATACAGGTGACTATCTAGAGGAATATTTTTATAAATTTTATATAGAAAATAAACAGAAATTTGATGATATAGGATATATATATATACCAGTTTTTTGGACTAATGTTTATAATAACGATGAAAATAAACACTTAATACAGCCTTTTCTTGACGCATTACCAAATGGTAAATATTTTACCGTTTCACAACACGACGATGCTGTAAAGGAAAACTTACCTCTAGATACATTAAGTTTTGAAGCTGGAGGCAACGGAAACGGTATACCTATACCTTTAATTTGCTCACCACTTAATGAAACAACATTATCTTTACAGGATAAAGACATATTCTGTTCATTTGTTGGCTCGGTACTTGGTCCTATTCGTGATCGACTATATTATCTATACGGTAACGACTGCGACATTTATTTTTCTCCTCAACATTGGACAAATCAAGTAGCACCTGCACGGTTAGCTGAATTTATTAATATAACAAAACGATCTATTTTTTCTCTTTGCCCGAGAGGATATGGAGCACAAAGTTTTAGACTCTATGAAGTCTTACAGCTTGGTTCAATACCTGTTTTTATATATGATAAGGAATGGTTTCCTTTTAGTGATGACATAAATTGGTCGGATTTTTGTGTTCTTATTAACATATCACAGGTAGATAATCTAAAAAATATCTTACAAGATATATCAATAGAACAAAGACAACAAATGCTCGAAAAAGGTAAGCGCATATATCAGAAATATTTTACACTTGAAGGTACATGTACACAAATTTTTAATATATTAAAAAAAAACTCTCCTAAAATTCAAATAAATTGTATAACTAGTAATTTCGAAAAAAAGAGAATAGAAACAATTAAAAAGACTTGGGGTAAGCATTGCAGTGATTTAGTATTTTACGCTGATTTTTCAGCTGAAAATATTTTAAAATGTACAAATGAACCATCAAGTATCGGTAATGAAGAGAAAACAATTAATAGAATTAAGCAAATTAAAAGTAATAACGTATATGATTGGTATTTTTTTGTAGATGATGATACATTTGTTAATATTGAAAATATGAAAAAATTTGTATCGACATTAAACCGAAATAACGCATATGGTCATATGACACATGGTTATGGGTCTGAGCCATATTTTCAAGGAGGTGCAGGCTTTTTTATAAGTAAGCAAATCTTTAATTCTATTAAAGAAGAAACACTCTATATAAGAGGTTCTGGATACGGTGATGCTGTTATGGGTGCAGTGTTACGGGATAACAATATTAATACAGTTTGGATTAACAATGGATTATTAAATCGATTTGAAGCGAAATCTAGTGAGAGTGATGAATTTAAGTCTGCTATTACATATCATTTAATTAATACAGAGGAAAAAATGATAAACTATTACGATTTGATATATAAATTAAATTAAATTAAAAACTACTATGATTAAAAATAATTGGCCGTCGTTTATAGAATCAATGCAGTTTAATTTAAATTTTGTTAATTCTAAAAAAGAAATTGATAAATGGAAGATTGTTGAAGATCGCTATAATACATTTAAAGAGCAACCAACTAGCACACAAAAGATACCAAAAATATTGCATCAAATATGGCTTGGTAATCAAATACCAGAGCAAATATATAACAGATGCATGCATTTAAAAAAAACAATTCCTGCTGATTGGCAGTATAAATTATGGACTGATAATGATATAAATCAATTATCTGATTTTAAAAATATAGATATTTTTAATAAAGTACCTAACCCCGGTCAAAAATCTGATATATTACGCAATTATATTTTATATAAATTTGGAGGGGTATATTGCGATACAGATTTTATAATTTATAGGTTTTTTGATGAATTGTTAGATTTAGATTTTTTTGGTGGTATTGTTTATGACGATGTACCAAATATTGCAAATAGTATAATGGGTAGTAGCCCGGGAAACATTTTGATTACAGATATACAAGATTTTGATATACCTGTTTCTTATCCGGATGGAATAGATATTATTAATTCTACAGGTCAAGGCCTTATTACAAGAAAATTCTTTAAGAATAAAGATACTTTGTCAAATACATTAGCTTTACCTAATTCGTTTGTATATCCATATCCTAATTTTAATAACTGTAAAATATTAGGTAATAATTATGCTTCTTATATTCGTGAAGAAACTTTTTGTTGTCATCTCTGGGAAGGTTCATGGATGTAAAATGACAAAAAAATGGATTTTTAAATAATTTATATAATTATATTATAAGCTTATGATACTTAATTTACCAGATCTAATAAACAAATATAACCTCGATATAACCGGTGTAATTCATGTCGGTGCTCATGTCGGAGGAGAATACGACGTTTATAAGACAATCAATACCATTCAAAATATTGTTTTTTTTGAACCTGATCGCGATAGCTTCGACAAGCTACAGAAAAAAATAAACGGAGATAATAATGTAACATGTATTAATAAAGCACTCGGACCATTTACCTGTGAAGCATTTTTACATAGAGAAAAAGATAATAACGGGCAATCAAACTCACTTCTTGAACCATACGTACATACACAACAATACCCTGGTATTCGTTTTACAGAAAAGGAAAAAGTAAAAGTAGAGCCGCTCGATAAATATGAGCCTTCGTCTCTCTTAAACTTTATTAATATGGATGTACAGGGTGCTGAATTAAATGTCTTATTAGGAGCAACCAATACACTGCGTAATAATATTAAATATGTCATGACTGAAGTTAATAGAGCTGAACTCTATAAAAATTGTGCTATGATTGAGGATATAGATTACTTTCTTGGTAAATTTGGATTCAAAAGAGTAGAAGTCGACTGGATGGGTGAAACCTGGGGCGATGCTTTTTATATTAAAGCGTAAATATATGAAAAAAATATTACTAGTTGTTGCCCGTTATTGTGAACAGGATCAACAGATCTTTAATCAGTACATCTCACCAAGAAATAAAGCTTACGCGCATAAACACGGGTATCAATATCTCGAGATTAATAATGATATTTCTGACACGGATCTAATAAAATTATATCCTACATTATGGAGATTATCTAATGAACGCAAACTTTCGACATGGAAATTTTCTATTGCTAAAGATTTAATTGAAAATAAACAACTTGATGACGGTGATATTTTGGTTCACTTAGATGCGGACATTTATATTGTTGATGATAATTGCGATTTACTACCACCAAAATCATTATCATACTCAATTGATTCCGGTAATACACACTGCATGGGATGGTATAGTATGAAAATTAATAGTTGGACGAAAGCTCATATTGATAATATGCTTTTAGATGAAAGATATCAAAAATTTATTAATAAGCAAACACCACATCTTGGCGGAATGTCTAGTTTTTGGGAAATATTTGGTGAACAAGCTAGTTGGTATTCACTTGCGGGAATAAAAAGACATTCAGATATACCGTTCTGGAATATTCCGAATTATGGATTTCATAGTGATAATAGTTATGATACTGTGTATAGCATAGATGAATTAAATGAGCATGTACATATTTTTGGTACAGAGTATAACGTAACAGAGTGGCTAGGCGAAAGTGGTTGCTATTTCAATATTAATAAACTAAGTAGTAGAAGTGATGTTAAGATTAGACATTTTGCTTCCGGACAATGGAAAAATCCTAATTTAATTGAAAACTGGATGCGCAAAATATGACAACCGAAAAGAAAGTATATATTGAAGCGGGAGCTGTCGATGGTAGCTTTCAGTCAAGATCAGATTATCTTAAAGATAATTTAGATTATTATGGTATATTAATTGAGCCCGATCCAAGGTGTCAAGATCAATTAATACGTAATAGATCAAATGATAGAACTACAATTGTACATGCCGCGTTAGTACCGCTTTCTTATACTGATGAAACAATTGAAATGCATTTGCATAATATATCTGCTATGAACAGCATGAGTAGTTGTCAGGAAGAGAGAAAGGGTGATTACTGGGCACATGGTTTTGCGCAAACAGTACATGTACCAGCTCGTACATTACAGTCAATTTTAGATGAAAATAATGTTACAGTAATTGAAAATTTATTTTTAGACACTGAAGGCTTTGAAGAAGAGGTTATACACGGTATTGACCATACACGTATAAAAATTAATAATGCTGAAATTGAAGTACACGGTACAGTATGGCCTGAGCATTTAAGAAAAAATATTAATACATTTATACCCTTAATGAAAGAATGGTTTGATTTAAAACTCGTTGATATTATACATGAAGGTTGTCCAAAGCTTGTATTTTCACACGAACAACCTCAACACGACTCAGAATATTACGTGAAATTGAAATACTAAACAATGAATATAACCGAATTTACAATTAACCTATTCTGTGGGTGTTCACAAGACGTGGTAAATAAGCAAATGGATCTTCTAAAACCACTAGAAGAAAAATACAAGATTCACTGGAATAATCGTATTGATAGATTTCCATACGCCTACCCTTCCTATTCACAACTCGTAAACGATTCAATCGCAACGAGCCCGACAGAGTTCATGTTATTTTTAAATGATAGAACGGTGCCCACTGTTGAAGAAGCTAAAAAAATTATTAAGCATCTCGAAGAAGGTTTCGCGTGCTCGTTTATTTATAATGTAGGTTTTATGGGGTTCTCAAAAGAGCTTGTTCGTACAATTGGTTGGTGGGATGAAAGATTTTTAAACGGAGGATGGGAAGATCGCGATTGGGTTTATAGGTTAAAGCTTGCTGATTTAGCTCTATACGAGAGTCTAGAAGGTACGTACGAAACACATTGGAAGTCGCCATTACAGATCGCAGATGCATGCGCGAAATCGAGTCCTCATTGGCTAACAAAATATGATCAAGGACCTAGAAGAGATGTATGGCATGAAGGTGATGGACTGGTAATTTATAAAAAAATAAGAGAAGAAAATTACCCAGACTGGGATGTAACTCTTGGACCAAAGAGAGATAATATACATAATGCATGGAAGAAGTGGAATGAATCTATTCTCAATCTTTTTTACGCAGGTACTGAATCTCCGAGGGGTGGACCTTCAGCGTCAAGTATGATAAAAAATAGAGAGATTATTGAAGCTTATTGAATAAATGTTTAAGATATGAGTATTTCGTTTAATAGTAGTTCGTTGTCACGCGAATTAGTCATATCGCGATATAACGAAGATTTAAATTGGACGAAATATATAGATTGTTTTAATGTAATTAAAATTTATAATAAGGGTAATGATATTGAATACCCGTATTTGCAATTAGAAAATATTAATAGAGAAGCACATACGTGGTTTTATCATATTGTTACAAACTATTATAATTTAGCCGATATAACTGTATTCAGCCAGGGTAATCCTTTTGATCACATGATCGGTAGTATCCACGATAAAAAACAAAGACAACCTGGTGATGTGATTACAGCTGAGAATATAAATGACAAATTAAACGCGGTACAAATACCTGATACAGGTTATACTCCATTACTCCATTACTTAGACGCAGGCGAATTTAGTGCTGGAGATACTACTATATCATCACTATTATACACCGTACTATTTGAAGGATTAGAGTCAGAACCTATTATTGTACCTGGTGCACAGTTTATTGTAATGAAAGAAAATATACAATCTAAATCATATGACTTTTATAAAAATAATTTAGATAGACTATCAATAAATCGCTACGCTTGGAACGATATTGTTTTTAATCCTTGGTCATACGAAAGTATGTGGCACTATATTTTTAAT
>Ga0207957_1000198_pt1 | contig 14530 bp, 29 predicted proteins | sample CryBogCBH27Jun07_FD_184603 | JGI IMG/M metagenome (GOLD analysis project Ga0207957, IMG submission 184603) | Freshwater microbial communities from Crystal Bog, Wisconsin, USA - CBH27Jun07 (SPAdes) | ecosystem: Environmental > Aquatic > Freshwater > Lake | place: Crystal Bog, Wisconsin, USA...
ATTATCTTTTAAGCAATCTTTCATGGATGGCACAACTCGACTAATTACAAAGTGATATAGGTCTGTTCTGTCTGCCGCTATCGGTGCGGGTGGCTTCCAGATATGTTGGATAATGTCGCAACAGCTGCTAAGTCCAGCGCCAGCAATAATATATGGACCACGCTCTACAACTTTTACCATTTGAGGGTGCGAATACTTGCGGGTAGAAGTTACCAAAGAGTCTGCGCCAATTACGACTTTAGTAGCAGTCTGCTTGGCTACGATAGTGGTCATAGGTTACATCTTACACCATTGTAATTTTGATGAGGGGGAGCGCGTTTCTGGAGGTCGCGCTCAACCCCTCGTATTCACACTAAGATAGGTTAGTGTGAAACTTAATACCACCCATGTTTAAGGTGGAACTGATAGGCAACACACGCACCAGTGGGTGCATATTCATTGCCGTACCTTTTGTGCAAGTATCTCAATCCTGCTTGAACTTGTATAATCGGATTAGTCGTTTTGACATAACCATAATTACCCCAAGTCTGCGGCATAAACTGAAATATACCAAAAGCTCCTGAACTTCGGTTTTTAGCCAAAGTGTTCCAGTGGCTTTCAAGTCGTATCAGCTTATCCAAGCAACTGAACTCCTTGTGGGGTACAAGAGTTTTAGCATAAGCGCGAGGCTGATGCGCGAACTTTTGCATTAACTCCATCTGAGGTTCAAGTGCAAGTGCTGGTGTTGCAAACGCAATCCCTACGGCTAACGCCGCAACTAAAAGGGTGCGCTTCTTGAAATCTATCGGTTGCCAATCTCTCCCCTGTCCAAGACTTCGATGGCAGTGCCTCCGTTGTTAAGTGCGTTCATTTCTGAACCTCCTTATTTGTCGGTTGGTCTTATTGTAGCAAGTCCGTGTCTAGCATAGCCAATTATGTCCTGCCACGAGTCTTCGAGGTCAGGGTTAGCTGCAATCCGTACCTGTTTAAGTGCGATCATCATGTTCGCCACTTGATCAGGAGATAGGCTGTAAGGTAATCCGAGTAGGACTCCCCACATTATCCCTATCTTGCGAAAGTTTTCAGGTGCATCTCCGTATTGCTCTTGGCGTTCTGCCAATATGTGATCAATCATGTTGTACTCATTCCTATAAAGAACTTAAATAAATCTAAATCCCAACCATATTTATCAATCTTAAACCCAATAGAGATACCACGCAGGTATCCATAGTGCACCCAATACTTTCCTATTTTGCGTTCTCGCATTTTATCCTCCAAAGATACTAATAAGTGCGTGTAAAAGATCAACGATACTTGCTTGTAGCAGTGCTAAGAATTGCAAACTATTCATTTTTTACCCGCCCATCCATCTCCGCGAAAGACAATCGCTGGAGGTGTGTTGAATTGTTTATTCATCTGTTGCCCGCATTGTGGGCAGTTAGGTATTGAACTGTCTTCGAATGACTGATACATCTCAATCATTGACTGATCAGCTTGACAACGATACTCATATTGTGGCATTAAAACATTCCTAACTGTTCAATTTCAGATACAACCCACACAATACACTCGTTCCCGTTGCCATTCTTACGAGTGCGCCCCGTGTCGTAAATTAAATTATCTTTCAGTAAGGATAAGCGGCAAGGTCGAACAGTGTCGCCGCTCATGCTAAGTGCGGCAGATAACTCTTGATCTGTTGCTCCGCGCTCTTGCTGATCGAGTATGTGCTGATAAATGCGTGCACGCTTAGAACCCATCTTAGGTGCGGCTTTCCTATATGCTTCAGCTGAAGTGTGCCTCACTTTTCACCCAGTGCAATCTGTGCGCACGCATCTTGAACCATTAGTGCGACATTATCTAAACCAAGTTTAACCAGCTTCTTGCGGTCTGTCGTCAGTGGCAGTGCGCATATTTTCTCATATATGTCGAGCCTTATCTGTGCTTCAAGTGTCTTGATCACTTGTTTAGCAAGTGCATTGCCTTCAGGTGTGTCGAGAATTAACTGCCCATCCTTAACGCGCCAGTGATTTTCTTTACAGATAACTTTCATTCTATAGGCTCCTCTAATTGAATTAGTGCGTAAGTGATAGCAAGTGCGATAGATATACCAAGAGCAAAAATTGTAATCATTGACTGCACTCCTTACAGACCTTGAATATAAACCCAGCTTCAGGGTAGTCGGTCATCTCATCAGGGTTGAAGATACCTTCACAATAGCGGCAGTATCTTTCAGTGCCATCCTTAGTGAAAGAATCTTCATATCTTACGAGAATGTCGTGATATTCCTTGTCGGTGTCGGGGTCGTAACCCCAACCTGCATGTCCCATAAGTGCGCTCATTACTTAGCCTCCTCTTGAATATAGCTTGCAAGATAATTGGTAAGGATAACCCAACCATTGAATGCCTCTGACTCATCTGAGATCAACTGAAACTCGTGTCCCAGTGCGCCTAAGAATGCCTGCATAAGAAGGACATCTGAATAATTCTCAGCCCAATATGCATGCTTCCAAGTAAAGTCAGGCAGTGGAAAGAAGCGGTCTGCCTGCTCTTCCCACTTGTATCCTGCCCACTGCATAGAAGTATGGTGCAGGTGTGCAAAGTCTTCTTCTGTAATCGTTAGTGTTACTTGTGCCATTTCATTGCCTCCAGTTAGTTAGTGTGTGATTATCCTACAACCCAATAGCCGCATATAGTGCAACTATAGGCTTCCTGCTCTGCATTACCCATGAAATTATGCTCCGAGAATGGTGTGCACTCGGTGCGCTCATCAGTGCGTATCATGCGTTCGCCTCCTCTAGTGCTTCTGCGGTTGCGTAGGCATAAGCTAATATGCGATAAGCCAAGCCCTGCATGGCGCAAAATAGATAGTGAGAGTTAAGGTCTGTTAGTGAAGGGTTGACCTCTCCACCAAAGAACTCTGAAACTTCAGAGTCTAATTCTGGATAAGCCCAGAGGCTAAGAGCCTGCACCCGCTTGTTTATATTGGAGTGATAGTCTTCCACTTCACTATCTGCAAGGTGGATAGAATTATCGGTGACTGTATCCTCTGTATAGTCCTCATCATCACTTAGCCAGTCGGCGGCAGTGCGTGCCATATCTACAATTTCATCAACCCAGTCAGAGCCAGCTATAAAGTCGGGAAGGTCTTCCCATAACTCGCCCATAGTGCCATTAGTCATGCTTTCATGTGTAATTGTGCTTAGTGCGTTCTTTAGTGTCTTTCCATTCATAATCTGACCTCCAGTCAGGTATTAGTTTAGTGGTGCAGTGCGCTAAAAATAAAGATAATTAGAATTATTAGAACTGTTTCTCTAAACACGGGTTTCCTTCTTGCGAGTGTTATACCCGTGTGCCCAAGTAACGAGCAAGAGATAGGGTGCGCCGACTCCGATTACTAGTGCGGTGCCGATTAAGTGTCGGAGAGGGTGCATTACTTCACCATCTCTTCCAATAGGTGCGCCATATGTTTATTTAGTAAGTGGTCGCAGTGCGTTCTGAAGCAAGGGTCGCAGTATCTAGCAAAGACACCTTCCTCCAGCTTCACCAGTGCGGTGCCGTAGGGTTGAGAACCCGCGCACTTGTCGCATATGTAGAGCTTCTTCTTCATAATCTGACCTCCAGTCAGTCCCGCGCTCGGTGTCTCCGAGTGTCAGGTCATTGAGCAGGTTACTCCTAACCTGCCCAATAATCCAGCACTAGGCGAGTATTTCAGCCTTAATAATTCGCCACTCCATAGTGTCGAGGTATCCCGTAAAGTCTTCTTCACGCAGAAACCCCTCCACGCTCTGCCACTCCTTGCCAGTATCGGACCAGCGCTCGGAGTAAGTGATCAGTGCACTAAACCCGAGGCGGCTCATAGTGAGACCTCCGCTCTTGGACAGTCGGCATAGGGTGGCTCCGCGCCGTCTAAGTCTTCGCATAGGCAGAAGTTAAACTCCGCGACCTGCTTCTCGTGGGTAAGCTCTGCTAAGTCGCTCCATGAGTGAACCTTGTCGCTCATGCGTTCACCCGCTTCATGCGTAAGGGTATCCGCTCATTCTCTCGATAGACTTTAAGCTGATCAAGAGCTAAAGCGCGTGTCTCCTCTGTAGTGAGCGTATCCCACCCGTGCCCGTAATTACCCTGTATTTCATATAAATAACTCATGCGTTGAACTCCTCCTTTGTTGCTGGCTTAATTGTGAAATATGCGCCCATAGGCTCATCATGCGAAGACCTTCTAATAGTGAAAGACTCACCCTCTCGCTTGAAATCGAGAGACCACTCACCCGAGAATATAAGAGACTCTAGGAGCTCTTTACGGGTCGCCTCTATGACCTTGTACCCGCTCCGAGACTGCCAGCCCATGCGAGAGCCTTCGAGCCTTATATGGTCGCAGGCGTTCGCCTTGCAGAAGTCTTCTAAATCGCTCTCTATCCATTCGAGCTTGTAGTCATAGCAGAAGGAGTCACAGTCTCCAAGATCGCGAGTTTCTGCCCCGCATTCAGAACAGAGAAGGTCTTCAGTACCCAGCGAGCAAGTATCGCAGTGGCGACACTGGCAAGAGCTGGAGAGCGTGTAAGTGGTATCAGTTAGAGAACTCATGCTAAGACCCTCCGACTTATGCGCGAACCCTTCAGGGCTCGTTCTAGCTCACTATTGAAGCAGTTAGAAGTCCGGCAGTAGTCACCATAGAAGCTAACCCCTGCCCGCATAACTTGCCCGCAGAACTCGCAGAGCTCGCACTTCATGCTCTCGCCGCCTTCCTATGATTAGCACGACAACACTTCAGGCAGACCTTATGGGCAGAGAATGCGGTCATAAGGTCGCTATCATCTCCGCACTGGATACAGGTACTATTTAGACTCATGCTGACACCCTCCACGGCTTGACATGATCGAGCCACCTCTCCAGTGAACCGATAAGAGCGCGCATATCACTATCGGATAGACCCTCTCTCTCTATTAGCTCTAAAGTACCTTTAAGAGCTCGCGCCTGTTGTTTAGCTATAGTTTCCAGTTTCATGCTGAAACCTCCACCCCGCGAAGAGCTCCGCGCACGATAGACTGGTGGCGGGAAGTAGTAGAGCTGAACTTCTGACCTACGAGCCACCAACCACTCGCAGAATGCCAAGCGATAGGCGTTCCGTAACTCATTACTGTATAATCTATTCCCTCAGCCTCAGCCAAGCGGAACGCGTTCAAGTCAGGAGAGCCTAAGCGCCCCGTCTGCCCGTTGTTTCCATAGTGACCTGTTAGGGCTGAAGCCTTGAAAGGTAGGCGAGCGCTAATAAATAGCGGCGCTCCCTTGCGATTAGTAGCGTTCACTTGTTAGACTCCTTTACTTCAGGAGCTAGGACTTTAAGCTCGGCAAGCATTCCACCGATAAAGGCGAACGCGAAACCTCCAACAAACACGGCGACCATAAGCCCCGCTATAATCTTCTCAACTAACACGATAACCTCCAGCTATCTATCAGGGAGTTTCCCCGATAAGAGAAGACTATAGACCCAGCTCTACAAAGTAAAGCATTTATTCAGTGAATTAGATCACAATTTTGTTCGAACATTTGTTTGATTTGACACGCTGAACATATTGTGAGAATATGAGCTCTATATTGGAACACGAGTAGTTAGGAAGGCTCACAAGTAGAGAGAGCCGCCGACTATGCTCATAGTTTCGCCAGAGATTACCTTAGAAGATATAGACGAGGCTCTAGGCTATCTTAACGAGCGCCTTCATATAGACCGATACGGGCTAAGAATGACTCACCACAGGAGAGAAGTACTTACAGAGGCTATAGATGACCTTCTAGATGAGAGGCTTATTCTTCAGAGGAGGCTAGAGAATGGCTTATAGCTCCAAGCAGAGAGCCGAGGCTCTTGCAACCCTAGAGGCTAACGGCGGGAACCTACGCAAGACCTCCCGAGAGTTAAACATAGGATTAGCGACTATATCGGCGTGGCGTTCAGAGTCCCGAACTGTAAAGAGCAACCGAACACCCGAGCAGGCAGGCGCTCGCTCTAATACGCAGACCGAGGTTATTCACGACATCACTAGCGCAGGCAAGTTTATCGAGGCGCAGGCGGTCGCAGTAGAAGCCGAGGAGTTACTCCCCGCAGTACGCGGCGACTTTATCCGAGACCTGACATCTCTCCGCGCTCGCTTACTGGCTCACCTCTCGGACAACTTGGAGAACCTATCCGCGAAGGATACGGCTATTGCGCTTGGGATTATTATTGACAAGGTCGAACTGCTAGAAGGCAACGCAACCTCTCGGACTGCCATAGTCAACGGCGGCTCCATAGATGAAGCGATAGAGAGGCTCACCCTTGAACTTAACGAAAGAGCAACAGGAACTGGCGGCACTACGATTCTTGAAGTGGCACCATCCCCTGACGGGACTAGCACGGGAGAACCAGAAGCCTCCAGCGAATGACTCGTGGAGTATCTTCCTATGTCTAGCAGGTCGCGGCTTCGGTAAGACTCGCCTAGCAGCTGAATGGCTGGCAGCGAGCGCAGTCAGAAACCCCGATACCCGCTGGGCTATCGTGGCACGGACTTATTCAGACGCGCGAGATACTTGCGTGGAAGGCGAGAGCGGCATTCTGAAGATTCTCGAGGAGTACGGCGCTCTTGAAACTTGGAATAGATCACTCGGAGAACTTCTCCTCACTAACGGCTCACGCATTAAGTTATTCTCTAGCGAAGAGCCAAACAGACTACGCGGACCTCAACACCACGGCGCATGGATAGACGAGCTCGCCGCCTTCGAGAACTCCGACACCTTCGACCAATTACAATTCGGGCTCCGACTTGGACAACATCCCAAGACTATTATTACCACCACGCCGAGACCGACAAAGATTATTAAAGAACTGCTCACCCGCGAGAGCGTGATAGTTACACGCGGCTCTACCTTCGAGAATAGCGCGAACCTCTCACCTTCTGCACTGCTCGAACTTCAGGCACGATACGCAGGGACTCGACTCGGAGAGCAAGAACTCTACGGCAAGATTCTCGACACTAACGAGAACGCACTCTGGAATCACGCCATGATAGACGGCGCTCGCATGAAGAAGAGCGAGGCTCCGAGTTTCTATCGCGTAGTCGTAGGAATTGACCCAGCAGTCACGAGCACCGAGAACTCGGACTCCACGGGCATAATAGTCGCCGCGGCTTCTAGTGACGGACACTTCTACATTCTCGAAGATTGCACCATGAAAGGCACGCCGCAGGAATGGGCAACACGCGCCGCGCTCGCTTATGATAAACACTCGGCGGATAAGATTATCGCGGAGACCAATAACGGCGGAGACTTAGTCCTGCACCTCTTACATTCTGTTCGGCCAAACATACCTGTAAAAAAAGTCACAGCGACACGAGGCAAGGCGGTCCGAGCAGAACCTATTAGCGCACTCTATGAACAGGGTCGCGTACATCATCTAGGGTACTTTGACGAGTTAGAAACTCAGATGTGTGAGTGGGAGCCGAACACTTCGGCAAAATCCCCAGATCGCATGGATGCCCTTGTATGGGCACTAACAGAATTAAGCGAAGGCAGCGGAACACTTGCAGGACTTGCGGCGCTAGGAAAGCTCTGCTCGAACTGCTCATTCCCAAATCTTAAATCAGCTGGAATATGTATCAACTGCCAAACACTTCTTTAGGAGCCACACATGACCGCACAGTCTCTATCTCAGACTCCTGACCCACTCAATTTAGTACTTCGCCAAAATCAAGCATGGAATATCGGGTTCTCTTACACAAACCCTGACGGCTCAACTGTAAATGTCACTGGATACACTCCGCTCTTGCAATTTAGAACTTCGGCGTTGGCAAAGACAACTGTTCTTGCTCTGACCACTGGAAGCGGGATTACCTTTCAGGCAAACGCGCAGCCACAGGTTCAAGTCTCAACTATTGTAAATGTCGCCCCAGGCAAGTATGAATGGGATTGCGTACTACAAAATGCAAACGGGAACATTGTTCTTGGAGCAGGCGTAGTGACTGTGAATGCTGAGGTATCGCGTTGAGCGACATCATAAATATTCAAGCGACCACACCAGTCATAACAGTTGCCCAAGCAGGGCTTCGTGGCGTTCAGGGCACACAAGGCTTACAGGGCTTTGGATACGCGCAGCTTCAAGGCGTACAAGGCACACAGGGAATCCAAGGATTAACTGGAACACAAGGAACTCAGGGTGTTCAAGGTTTACAGGGCGTTCAAGGTCAAATTGGCGCACAGGGAACTACTGGCACACAAGGCGTTCAAGGTGTTCAGGGCAGGCAAGGCACACAAGGTTTTTTAGGTAATCAAGGCATACAAGGTTTACAGGGAACCACAGGTACCCAAGGTGTAACAGGTATTCAGGGATTACTTGGTAATCAAGGAACAAATGGCGCACAGGGTATTACTGGTACACAGGGCGCGACAGGAACACAAGGTTTTGTTGGTATTCAAGGAAGTATTGGTACGCAAGGTACAGCAGGTGTTTTTGGTTCACAAGGTACACAAGGCACACAAGGTTTACTTGGACTACAAGGAACAACTGGTGCTGGTACGCAGGGAACACAAGGCGTACAAGGTCTGCTTGGTAATCAAGGTATAATTGGTGCTGGAACTCAAGGTATTCAGGGCATTCAAGGTATTCAAGGAAATCTTGGCGTTCAAGGAACAACTGGTGCTGGACTTCAAGGTATTCAAGGAACTACGGGAACTCAAGGTTTAACGGGTATTCAAGGGCTTCAGGGAAACCAAGGATTAGTTGGCCCACTTGCCTCTAACAACGCACACGCTTCTGCTCGTATGGCTACAACAGCCAATCTTGCTGCTACTTACACCGCAGGTACTTTAGGTGCTGATGGTGGTTATGGAGTAGGCGCAACTCTTACTGCAACTGGTAATGGTCGTGGTTCAGTTGATGGTATTTCATTTACTACTAATGATCGCGTACTTGTTAAAAATCAAACTACTCAAACACAAAATGGTATTTATGTAGTTACGCAACAAGGTTCAGGTCCAACTCCTTACATTCTTACTCGCGCATCAGATTATAATAACTCTGTAAATGGCGAAGTTGAATATGGCGATTACCTTTATGTAACAGCAGGAACAACTAACGGCGCAACTAACTGGATTCAAAACTCAGTTGGTAGTCAGGCAAATGGTTGGAGCATTATTGGTACGGATATTATTACCTTTGCTCAAACATCAGGTATTGGCCCACAAGGAACACAGGGTTCAACAGGAGCGCAAGGATTAACTGGCTCTCAAGGAACAACGGGATTACAAGGAGCTACTGGCGCTCAAGGTGCAACAGGCACACAAGGAGCTACGGGTACTCAAGGCACAAATGGAATTCAAGGCACAACTGGCAATACTGGCTCTCAGGGCACAACTGGAACTCAAGGCGCAATAGGTACAACTGGTTCTCAAGGAACTGTTGGCGCTCAAGGAACTGTTGGTTCAACAGGTATTCAAGGTGCAACTGGTACGCAAGGTGCAGTAGGAACTCAAGGATTTACTGGCGTACAAGGAATAACAGGAACCCAAGGCGCAACAGGTACTCAAGGATTATCTGGACTTCAAGGATTTACTGGAGCGCAAGGTACAACAGGTGCTACTGGTTCTACTGGTTCGCAAGGTACTACTGGTCAAACAGGTTCGCAAGGCACAACTGGTTTACAAGGAACCACAGGGCTGCAAGGCAACCAAGGAACTACTGGTACTGGAACACAGGGACTTCAAGGCCCTACTGGTACAGGAACCGTTGTTTATGATTCAGATCAAGGCGTTATCTCTCAACAGATGTTTGCATAAGGAGCAATAAATGGCTACATATTCCAAGAACTTACTATCAGGTTCAACACAAGGCGCACCAATCGCTGTTGTTCAAACTGCTTCTACTGGAACAACCATTCATGCTACTGGTACATCCTCAACAGCATTTGATGAGATTTGGCTATACGCTACAAACACCTCAACTGCTGCCGTTGTGCTTACAATTCAGTACGGCGGAACTGGAACAGTCAATCAGATTCAGCAGACAATTCCTGCTAACTCAGGTCTAACTCTGATCGTTCCTGGACTTGTTCTCACAGGCACAGGCTCAGCTGCTAACACAGTTTATGCCTACGCTGGAACCGCATCTGTCATTAACATTTCAGGATATGTCAATAGGGTTGCGTAATGCCAGCACCTATTGGGCGCGGTGAATCAAGTAGTCAGGTCAATACTTGGTTTCCATCTACAAATAAAGTAACGCCAAATAACTTTACATCTTCAATTTTGCCTTATGGTTTACAACTACGCCAAACCATTAACGCTGGTACAACTTCAGTAACTATTCCTGCTGGAATAACTTGGGTCTATGCCATTTGTGTTGGTGGTGGTAGTGGTGGTAGTTCAGGTACTGGTGGCGCTGCTGGCGGTATTGCTTGGGGTTGGACACTTGCCACTTCTTCTTGTGTAGTTGGAGCAGGTGGTGCCAACAATGCAAGTGGTGGATATACTCGTTATGGAAATATTATTGCGGGTGCTGGCTCGGTGAGTTCTGCTTATCTTGGTTCAGGTGGCTCAAACGGACTATCAGGTTCTACAAATTATTGGGGCATAGCAGGTGGTAATACTACACAAATAGGGGCTGGTGCTGGTGGTTCTGGTAACCAAGGTGGAGTAGGTGCTACATCTGCAAATGGCGGTAATGGAATTTCAGGTGGCGCTGCTGGTTCTTCAAGCGCAACAACGGGAAATTGCACTGGCGGTAATGGTGGTTCAGGTTTAATTGGTGCTAGTGGTGGATGCGTTCTTTCAACAAGCGGTCTTAGAACTGGCGGTAACGGTGGTTCAGGAATAAACATTTTAACTGGTGTTACAACAACTGGTGGTCTTGGTGATATTGGTACTGGGTCAAATCATGGTGGCGCAGGTGGCGGTGGTGGAATTGCGGGCAATGGTGGTAACGCATCTGGTGCAAATGGTGGCGCAGGTGGCTTGGGCGGTGGGGGTGGTGGTAATGGAACTATTGGCGGAACAGGTGGCGCAGGAATACTTTATCTTTTTTACTAGGAGTAAATAATGAGAGAACAATTTATTCGTGGTGAATCAGGTTCGCAAGTAAATGAGTGGAACCCATCTGCCGCAAACATTTCATCTTTAACTTCTTTAATAACTCCTAACGGTTTACAGCTACAACAGACTATTAACGCAGGAACTACAACAGTCACAATCCCATCAGGTATTACTTGGGTGTACGCAATATGCGTAGGTGGTGGCGGGGGTGGTGCACCTAGCGGAAATGGTTATTCAGGTGGCGGCGGCGGTGTTGCTTGGGGTTGGACTTTAGCCACTTCTAAATGCGTGGTGGGTGCAGGTGGTGCTGCTAATGCTTTTGGTGGTTACACACGCTATGGGCACATTATTGCTGGTGGCGGCGCTGGTGGTGGTAATGGACAAAATGGTTATTTAGGTTCTGGTTCATCTTCAAACGGTAATAATTCTGCTGGAGCAAATTACTGGGGTATTCCTGGAGGCACTGGTTCTGCGACAACAAATGGCAATGTTGGTTCTGGAGGCGGTGGCAGTAGTTTTGCGGGAGCAAATGGTGGAAATGGAATCTCTGGTGCTGGTGGTACTCCCTCAACGGGTACAGGAGGAAATGGTGGCTTTGGATTAGTTGGTGGTGGCGGCGGCGCTAGCATCAATGCATCTTCAAGAATTGGTGGCAATGGAGGAAGTGGAATTAACATCTTAACAGGTGTTACTACTTCTGGTGGATTAGGAAATACTGGTGTAGGAAATGGTTTTGGCGCTGGTGGTGGAGGCGGTGGAGTTGTAAATAATGGTTCCAATGCAACCAATAACAATGGCGGTAATGGTGGCTTAGGCGGTGGCGGTGGAGGCGGTAGTGCTCTTACAGGTGGTAATGGTGGCTCTGGTGGCGCAGGAATTTTGTATCTTTTCTATTAGGATGGAATTATTATGAGCGTATCTATTTATTCAAATGCTTCATTTAGCGACACTCCTTACGGATTACAACTTCGCCAAACTCTTACCTCAACTGGCTCTGTAACAATCCCTGCTGGTATTAACCGCGTATATGCCGTATGTATTGGCGGAGGCGGTGGAGGCGGTGCTTCTACTACTTACGCAGGTGGCGGAGGAGCAGGTGGATTTGCCGCAGGTTGGACTTACATTTCTTCATCTGTAATTGTCGGAGCAGGTGGAACTGGTGGTTCATTATCTGCTGGTGGACAAGGTGGATATTCTCAATACGGAATGGTATTTGCTGGTGGCGGTGGTGGAGGAACTGGAACTACTACTGCAACTGTTTCTGTTCAAGGTGGCGCTGGTGGCGGTGGTGGTTCAAATAGTTCAACTGGTATTGCTGGTTCAATAAGTTACACAGGCGCACCTGCTGGTGTCGTTAATGGTGGTATTGGTTATGCCGCTGGTGGGGGTAACTCTAATGCAGCAACGGGTATCCCAGGTGGCGTAGGAATTTCAGGTGGCGGTGGTGGTGCTTCTAGTCAAACAACTGGTACGGCAACAGGTGGCGTAGGTGGCGCAGGATTTATTGGTGGTGGCGGTGGTTCTGCCAACACAACAGGTACAGGCACAGGTGGTGCTGGTGGAACTGGTAATGGCGGTAATGGTGGTACTGGCTCAACTGGTACAGGAACATCATTTGGTGGTGGAGGCGGTGGCGCAGGATTCATTGCTGCTGGTTCTAATGCTTCCGCTAACTCAGGTGGCGCAGGTGGTAACGGCGGAGGTGGTGGCGGTGGCGCTAACAACTCTGGTACTGGTGGCACAGGTGGCGCTGGCGTAGTTTATCTTTATTACTAAGGAGCAATCATGGGTACTTATGCGATTATGAGTGGCAATATAGTTTCAGGAGTTATCGTTGCCGATGACCCACAAGATGCTTCTAATGTTTTGGGCGCACAGCTGATCGAATATACGGAAGCTAATCCTGCTGGTATCGGCTGGACTTATGACGGAACAACCTTTACGCCTCCTAGCGCGTAACCTGTTAAGGTAGGCGTATGAATTTAGTCCAAAAGGCGGTTGGACAAGGTGGCAAATTAGCACCGATAGCAATACCAGGAACATTTGGTGGGATGAATCCATCGGTCTTTATTGACCATGATGGCGATATTCTTGTCAATGTTCGCGTAGTTAATTACATTTTGTATCACTCAGAGAACGAGCAAAGGTTTCCCTCTCGTTGGGGGCCACTAGCTTATCTACATCCTGAGAAAGACCAACGACTCGTTACTGAGAATTATGTGGTCAGACTCAATAGCAATCTTGAAGTAACAGATTGCGCCAAGGTTGAGATGCTAGAGCTACATCAACCCATTTGGGAGTTTGTAGGTTTAGAAGATGCTCGCCTTGTATATTGGGATGACTACTACCTCATAGGCGTTAGGCGCGACACTACAACTAACGGCGTAGGTCGCATGGAGAAAAGCAAAGTATCCATAGACAAAAACGCTTGGACTATCAAAGAGATTTCCCGCGAGCGCATAGAAGTTCCATCACAGTCATATTGTGAGAAGAACTGGATGCCAATTACCGACAAGCCTTTTCACTTTGTTAAATGGCATAGCCCGCTTGAAGTAATGAAGGCAGAAGGCACAATGGCAGAGCAGGTATCGCTCAAGCAAGGCGTACAGCCTTCTCAAGACCAGCGTGGCGGTTCTCAGCTTATCCGTTGGGGTAGCGTGTATATCGCTATTACTCACGAAGTAGATTTATTCAAGAATTACCTTATACAAAAAGATGGCATTTATCGCCACAGACTTTGCGTGTATGACGATGACCTAAACCTTGTTGGCATATCGCCTGAGCCGTTTAGCTTCCTAGATGGTCGAATTGAGTTTTGCGTAGGCGCTGCTGAGTATGAAGGCGATCTACTTGTGTCGTTTGGCTTTCAAGATAATGCCGCTTTTGTGCTTCGTGTTCCTCGCGCTATTGTTGAGGACATGATTGCTGAGGCGCTATGAGTATTGAAGCCCTTATTGTAGATTTATCGCATGACCCTTTTAGCCCTGAATTAAACTTTCAAGTTGCTCAGGCATACGATAAAGAAAAGCAAACAGCGAGCGCAGTATCGTTCTATTTAAGAACGGCTGAGTACGGCAAGGATTCACACCCTAGCCTTGTTTATGTGTCACTTCTTAAACTTGCTAAATGTTTTGAGGAGCAGAACGACAGACTGCACACAGTTTCCAACTGCATCCTTCAAGCGGTCAGCTACTTGCCTTATCGCCCTGAAGCGTACTTTTGGATGGCTAGGTTTCACGAACGCCAACAAAATTGGCAAGAGTGTTACACATGGGCGCGTATGGGTGGCAATCAAGCCATAAACACGCCGCTTCCTGATGATGTTGATTATCACGGGACATATTGCCTCATGTTTGAGCGGGCCGTATCTGCCTGGTGGATTGGTCGCAAAGACGAATCCGTTAGCACATTTCAGCGATTGCTTGAGATGGATATAGCGCCTGAATACCGCCAAGCGGTTGAAGATAACCTTGCTCGTATTATTTGACATAGGTGCTAAC
>Ga0207957_1000204_pt1 | contig 14333 bp, 17 predicted proteins | sample CryBogCBH27Jun07_FD_184603 | JGI IMG/M metagenome (GOLD analysis project Ga0207957, IMG submission 184603) | Freshwater microbial communities from Crystal Bog, Wisconsin, USA - CBH27Jun07 (SPAdes) | ecosystem: Environmental > Aquatic > Freshwater > Lake | place: Crystal Bog, Wisconsin, USA...
AGCGGGGGAAGTCCTTCTTGCAAGTTATTTTTCATAGTAATAAATAGTTTAAATGTATTTGAAGCTACCTTTCTTAATGTGGTAGTTGATGTTTTCAGCTGTCCAGTTAAAAACTTCAGCAGCTTCTTTTCTAGAATTATATACTACATTAGATTCGACGTGTAGTATCTTTTTCATCCCTGCATTTCTATTTTTTCGAGTTTCCTGTCTTCGTTGCTTAGTTTCTTCCTTCTGCTTCCCAAGCACTCTACCTTTATTTGATTTACTTAAGTTTTCTCTATGCTCTAAGCTTCGTGCAGGTTTTCTTTTACCCTTATTAGCTGTGCCTATCTTTAACCTAGTTTCCTCAGATCTTTTTGCAGTACCGTTAAGTTGTCTAGATATTTCTCTTTTTCTTATAGACTCTTCTTTATGCTTACCGAAACTTCCTGGTTCTTTTAGGTTCATCATCTCAAACCCACAATCTAAATACTGCTGCCAGTACAATATTTCATATCGATTTAAGACTTCCTGTGTAGTATCTTTTGGTAATTCGTATACAATTTCAAAACTATGGTTATTCCAGCCGTGTTTAACTAGAGAACTATATAATTTAGGTTGATTTTTACATCTTAAATTTTTATAGTTATTTTTTCTGTTTGAAACATATCTACTTTGTCCTATGTAAATTTTACCGGTTGGTGATGTTATTTTATAGATACCTATCATGTATATAAATAGTTGAAATACACTATTTTAGTAGATCTCTAATATCAATAATATTATCTAGAGAATGAACATCCTCTCTATATCCATCTTGAGACTCATCATACATGTCTTCAGTAAATTGATGTCCAAAATACAAATCGTTGGCTGGTGTAAAGCCGTAAAACTCATGTACTTGTTTTTGTATTTTAACAACATCTTGAACTCTCCAATTGTGTCCTATAAAGATAAAGCCAGATTCAATACCCTCTACCACATTTCTTTCTTTTAAAGTTGTATGTCTATTTTCAATCCAATCCAACCTTTCAATTAGTTTTTGGTATATAGCATTTGCTTGTCCCCATCTAATAGATCCCATAAACACTACTACATTACATTCGAATAAGGGTGTAGCTATTTTCCAAAGCTCATCATCAGCATTGTTAAAGGAAGCCCAACATCTTAAATCTCCACTAGGATTCTTTTCTTTATCTTTTAAAGCTGCTGCTCTAACCCCACAATTATTTCCATCCTTACTTGATACATTTCCTTCACAGTTGTATATCTTTAATTTAGATACATCTATTAATGTACATTTGTGAGCACCAATACTTCTTTGCATTACTTGAGCAATGCGGGTAGATTTAGGTGTATCCTGCTTATCCTTGGAGGATAAATCTCCTCTGTTAGAAGTTGTGAGGATTAAAATTTTACCCTTTGTATTCAAGTATTTAACTGCTTTTTCAAGCTGCTTTTTAAATTTTGTATCTGGAACTACATCTGCTTCCAATAATAGATCTGCTAACTTTCCCATGTCTTATAAATATTTAAAATACGTTTTTAAAGAAAGGCTTAATCATATCCTTTTTATCTAAACTATTGATTTTCAATGTAAATATCTCAAATTGATATACTCCAGTTTCTGTAACTGTATCTAGAATAAGAGGAAGCTGTGCTATCCAATCGCAATATGCAAGTCTAAATTGCTTTGCATCAAACTCTACGACTATAGCCTCTTTAGGAGTAGTATGCTTATAATGCTTAAACTTACTCTTAAGGTCAAACATTGTACGTTTATGTTCAGTTTCGTAATAAGCTGCTTCAATAATACCCATTTCATCGTCTGTATAGAAAATATCACACCAAGGTTCTAAAGCTTCTACTAACTCTAAAGTAACGTTCTTAATTACAAAAGCTGTTTCATATCTACCAGGTACGATCGGTTTCATATTAGAATCATGCAGGACATTTATATGCCACTTTCTCCACCACTCTCTAAATTTATTGTTTCTTAGATCCAAATACTCTTGAGAGTCCTTTGGTTTATACCAAATAGTTCCGTCAGGTAATGGAATCTCCTTCTCAATAACAATACCATCCTTAAATCTACTTCCTCTACAAGTCATGTGATAAACTAATGCATCCCTTGACTGAACGAAAGTGTATCCGTTTAAAAACATTCTATTAAAGATATCTGAATCTTCTAACTCCATTGGAGCAAATAACAAATCATGTCCTCCTATAGATGTGAAGTCTTCTTTGTACATTGTCCAAGGTGCAAAGATACCTTCTGTAGTCTTATGTTTAAACTCTTTCTCTTTCTCATTTACAAAATCCGTAAAGCTTTCTGCAGTAAACTCTTCAGGTTCCATTCCAAAGTTCTTCACATGCTTTTCAGGACCTGGTGGATGTAGAGGTGGTTCGATTCTAGTAGCACTTACGACTGTTAAAGGTTTTAAATGCTTTAATATATTCTCTACGTAGTTTGGACTAATAATCATATCGCTATGTAAGATACTAACGATAGGAGTATTTGCTAAATCTATACCCTTATCATAGAGTACAGTATGTCCAACTCTTTCAGATCCAGAATTTCTATAAGAAATTAATTTTCTATCAACTCTACCTATCTCTTTAATCCATTCCCAAGTACCATCAGTAGATGCATCGTCCAATAGAATAACAGAATGTTCATTAGGATGATACTTTCTAATAGAGTTGTAAGCTTGCTCAGCATACTTCTTATTATTACGTACTGGTATTATAAATGATATTTCTTGACTCATAGTTTTTGTTTAGGTTTTATGTTCCTAATCATTTGCTCAACTCTTTTCTGTTCGTTAAGTCTTGACTTACTCTCCGAACCTGATTCGTCACCTGAGTTATAAACATAGATTGGTTCTTCTATTCTAAAGATACGATCTTTTCCTGACATTTCAACCATTGGCATACACATAGCAAAATCTGCAGTTATGTTCCAATACTTTCCTGTCTCAGGATTAATAAGATCTTCTTGAGGTACTTTATCTAGTAGCCAAGCCTTATAAGTTTTTAAATGACTGTAAGCAAATGGTACATTTCTTTGACTACCATCCACTACATGCATATTAAAATGTCCACCTAACTTTCCTGAAGGATATTCTATGTACTGACCGTAAGTCATCCAAATATTTGGATCTTGGTAAACTTGATTTAGATAAGCAAGTACAAAAGGATGTAGTAGCCAATCGTCTGCATCTACTTCTACTATGATGTCCTCTGGATTTATCTGATCAGTTTTCTTAAGAGAGTTTAGACAGAAAAAGAAATTACTCATTTGACTATCCTGGTCTTGATTAAAAATAACAGTAAACTTGTTATCGTTATCTTTTCCAATATGGTGATATAGTTGTTCTAAAGTATCATCTGTAGATTTATCATACCCATACACAGTTAAGTAGTTATTATATGTTTGTTGTTTAATGCTATTAACATTGAAACCGATCCACTTAGCTTTGTTGTAAGCTGTTGCTATTATTACAAACTTATTTTGTTTCATTTAATATAACATTCATTTTTTTAAGCCAAACTTCCAAAGAATAATTAGTCTTATAAAGATGTTTTGCAAACTTACTGCATTCCTGATAAAAGTCTTGATCGTCTCTTAATCTCAAAGCAAGCTCTCTAGCTTTCTTAACGTCGTTAACTTTTACTGAAAGTGCTGGATGACATATCCTTTGTGTATCTACGTCTTCGTTTCCAATACAAGGTATTCCTAAGTAAGCACAATTTAAACTAAACGTACCTGCTGCTACTGTAGGCATTAAGTGTACTGCATATTTAAATTTACTTAGTTGTAAAATCCACTCATCCCATTTAACTCTCTCTAAGTGTTGAAATATTTGTTCTTCGTTGTCTCTCTTTGCATGTGAAGACTGACCCCATATAGGTAAGTTAAAAACTTCTGCTACTCTATAACTCTCAAATCCACCATACCATCTTGCAAAGTTACCACCTACAATTACTTTATCTTCTTTGGTTGGTACAATATCTTTAATAAGTTTTTCAATCATTAAAGTTTGCATAGTATGAACAACCTTATTTGGAAACAGTCCTTCGTAGTATAATTTATCTGATTCATTGTGTGCAAAGATTGTATCACACTCATAAAGCATATTGTAGAAGTTAATCTGATTATCAATCTCATAATCATTAAACCACCAATGAGGTCCTTCCTGTACGTAGTGTATCTTTTTATTATTCCCCATTCTCAATAATCTAACTAGGTCTGGAGTTATCAGAGGAGTAGCTGGGTTAGTTTCTTTAGATAGTCTACTTCCTTCTGCATTGAGATAGGTTTTGCCTTTAGGAAAAATAACAAACACATGGTCGTAGTCTTTAACTGATCTATTCGTAACAGCGTATACAATATTATGATGATCAGCATTTAGTGCATTCATCCAAGCACATTCCGTTCTCATGTTTGGAAAATTCACAGGAACTTTTCCTTGGCCAGGTATTTCACTTACAAAGGCTATTCTCATTACTTCATACTGTTTATGACTTTACTAATACCTTCACGTAGAGAAATTACAGGTTTCCAAAAATTTAAGATATAAGGATCTGGTTCGTTTCTTTTATTTAACTGAACAGTATCAATTTCTGTTGAAGGTTGAATTTCACAAGGAATAGAACTTTGAATTATTTCTGCTACTTCTAATACAGTACTCCATTCAAAGTTTGTAATATGTAACTCCTTTGTCCTATCAATTTCATCGTACTTGTTAGATAAAATTACTAGAGCATTTGAACAATCTTCTGCATGAAGAAATTGTCTTTCTTCTTTACCATCAGTCATCATATCAATCAAACCTTTCTCAGCTTTTAAAATGAAATCGGTTATAACGTGAGACTTTTCTAAATCACGTTCTGGTCCGTATACATTCCAAAACTTAACTGTGATACCATTCAAAGCTCTTGTATAAGATTCTCCTAAAGCCTTAGTTATTCCATAAGGAGAGTAGGACATATTAGACATTTGTGATGAAGCAAATATGAAAGGCTTGTTATAAGTCTTTAACGCTTCAAACGTATGCAACATAAGTCTTATATTGTTATCAATAAACTCATAGGTGTGTTGATACTTCTTTAAGTAACGAGATCCACCTACATCAAACGCTAGGAACATTACAAAGTCTGCTTGCTTAATAACATTTTCTAAGCTAAGTGGTAATCTTAAATCCTGATAGGGATTGTTGACAATATCAAACTCAATAACTTCGTGTCCGTTCTTCTTTAAGAACTCACATAATTCTAATCCAATCTGTCCTGCAGATCCTAATACTAGATATTTCATTATAGATTTTTTAAATAGTTATCGTACATATAATCTTCGGCTAATGGCAACTCCATAGCCAACTTAAAATTAATTTCAATATAAGGTTTCATTGCCTCATAAGTTCCAGCTGTCACAGTTGATAAGGTTGGATCATCTTCTAAGAAGATAACTCCACGTGAATCAAAATATCTCTCAACAACTTTTCTTGAACCCCAATAGACTGGCACAGTTCCCATAACAAAGTTATCTGTTAGCTTTTCTGTAAAGTAGGTATCCGAATCGTCATTCTCAATTGATACTGAGAACATATAATCTCTTATGCCGTCTTCCTTATCGTTTAATTGAAGTTGTCTTCCTCTACCGTAAAGATCAACTTTATCTTTTAACTTATCAACCCACTCCAATCTATTCTTATGACCATTCAACCAACCTTTATCAGAAGCAATCATGCTTACTAATTTAGTTTTAGGATATATCATCCTATTTTGAGGCCATATCCAAGGAGCTGCATTAGATATACAATACTTAAAAGGATCACCTAAAGCAACTAAACTATCCATACAAGTAAAGATTGTTTCGTAGTGTTCTTTTACAAGCTCTAAGTTATCTACAAGGTACTTAATAAGATTAGCATTCACCTGTGGAGACTCCAACACCCACCCTATTTTTTTAGGATTGGAATCTTTAGCACCTTCACTTAAAATATAATTATCCACGTACACTGTAGCTTTACATTCTTCAGAACCTTCCTTAGAAACCCATCTGAAATCCTTTGGCATGTTTCTATTAGAAGAGCAGTCGTACTCTCCCCACCAATCCGATATTTTTTTAAATTTTTTCATTTTAGAAATTTATAATTAAATCATGAGGAAGGTTAATAAATCTTCGTTTGTTGTAAAATATTAAATCTAATCGATCTTGCAAATCTCTTTTCCATTTTGGATTTGGTTGCAAGAAGCCATAACCATAAACATCAAACAAATTAATCCAAAACTTAGCTGGTTGACAGTTTGAATGGTGTGTGTGACCATCGACGCTATTGAAGGAAAACCAAACAATATCAGAATGTCTTACTAGAGAGGTAACTAAAACAGATGAAAAAGGAATCTCAATATGCTCTGCTACTTCTGTACAAATAGCCATGTCATATCTTTTATCTAAGTTTAGTGGAGTTCTTAGGTCGTGCCTTATTACAAAATCCTTCAAGCCTTTTTCTACACATCTGTTATATCCCGCTAACGATCCTTCTATTCCTTGAACTGCGTATCCCTTTTTAAGAAACACTTCAGTACACCATCCTGCAGCACTTCCAAATTCTATTACTGTTTCTAATTTTTTTTCATTTGCTGTTATAGCTCTATAAAAATGATCCATGAGACTAGCTATGTTATCACTAACTGATTCGTCTAAATGGTCACGTTTAAAATAATCAACGTCATATAGTAAATCTAAATTATAATACTCAAATGAATCTGGATTAGCTAAGTTAAACCACCAATACGGGTGATTGTAGTTTTGTATGGGCATTGTTTATTTGTTTATAGGTAATAGTTTTCCTCCCTCTATCCACTCTACTGGTATGGTTTTCCAGTAAGATTCATAAATATCTTTTCCATTAGGACCATCAGGTCCAAACCATACTGAAGGTGCTACAACTTTCTTATTTGGATTAACATTTAAAAAACTGCCCCACCAAGAGAATGTAGAATTTGAAATGATATGGTTTTCACAAAGTGACATTAACCACATTTCATTATAATCTTGATCTTCGTTTACGTATACTGCATTAGGAAGATTTAAATTTTCCTTAACCCAATTATGATCATCACTAAATACAAACACCGTGGAGTATTCTCCTATCTCTTTAAGAGCTTCCTGAATGTACTCTAACGTAATAGTAGGATGTATTCTAGGATACGCTAAATACTCACTTCTTCTTACATGTAAAGATAGAGTATTTTTTTGTACTAGTTGAGGATACTTTTCAATTAACTGAACCTTTAACTCTGCTGGCGGTGTAAAATAGTTTCTTATTTCATTCTCGTAACCAAACCAATTCTTAGTGCTTTGAAAGTATCCGTGAAACAATGTATCATTTTCTACTGGATTAACTTCTGTGTACTCAAAGGGACCTTCACTTACTATGGTGAACTTACTTACATCATCTACAAAGGTTAGATTTCTAAGTACGCTGTGTATGTAGTTACTAGCGTTTCTTCCTTGACCTGGTGTGTAAGAAGAAGGAATAAACACGACATTTCTATCGTGTTTTAATCCTTGAGCTAAAGCGTGCGCAGCAATAAAAAGTTGGTTACCTAATCCTCCCATTAATGCTCCTGATATTAATTTCATATTATTGTTTTATGTATAAACTATCACCCCACACTTCATGAAATGCATGGTAGTATTCTTTCTTGTATCCCTTTGTTAACAAGAAGGCATCTATCTCTTCAGTAGTTTTTTGACCTTCGTATAATTCAACACTAGCAGTTTCAATTACAATAACCTTAGCTGTAAAGATACGTTCACTCGAACTTAGAATTTCAAAGTCATGTCCCTGTGTATCTAAACTTACTAAATCAAATTCATTTTGCAAACTATTTGTAGATAAAAAGTCATCTAAGTTTATAGTTTCTATTACTGAAGTTCCTGTAAGTTTGATATCTGGGTATAACTGAGAATGTATCTTTAGATTGTTAAGAGATGAACATCCTGGATTATTTTTAGAGGAGTTTTCTATTATGTTAAAGATTGCTTTACCACCCTTACTACTAACAGCATAAGGAAACACTGAACTAGTGAAGTCTGTAGTTGTTACATTTTGCGTTAGCCTTTCTAGTAGGTTTTGATTTGGTTCAAACCAGTAGATCAATTTAGGATCTAAGGTTCTGTAAAAACTTATCTCTTCACCTAAGCAAGCACCAATGTGAGCTATGTTATTTATTTTGCTTTTAGAATTATAGTCTGCTATAATCCTTTCAATGCTAATGTCAAAACTCATATTAAAATATTTTACTTGATCTTACTTGTTCATTAATCCATTCAAAAGTTTTTTGGATTCCTTCCTTCAATGGTTGACTTGGTTCCCATCCTATTTTACTCTTGTATAAAGTATTATCAGAATTTCTACCTCTTACACCTGTAGGACATTTGAAACCATACTTGTTGATAAAGTCCTGACCATCTATGTTAGCAATCTTAATATCCTTACCTGAAGCTTCGATAGCTAACTCAGCTAACTGATTAATAGTAACCATTTCTTCACTACCAATATTTACTGGTCCTAAGAAACTATCCTGTCTCATAAAACGAAGTACTGCTTCAACACACTCATCAACATATAAGAAAGATCTTGTTTGTTGTCCATCTCCCCATACTTCAATCTGATCAGCTCCTTCTGCAGCTTTACGACACATAGCAGCTGGTGCTTTTTCTTTACCACCTTTCCAAGTACCATAAGGTCCAAAGATATTATGGAAACGAGCTACTCTAACATCTAAGTTGTAATTACGATTAAATGCAAAGTATAACCTTTCACTAAATAGTTTTTCCCAACCATACTCTGAATCTGGATTAGCTGGGTATGCACTTGACTCTTCACAGTTAGGATTGTTAGGATCTAATTGATTGTGTTCTGGATACATACAAGCAGAAGAACTATAAAATACTCTTTTAACTGATTGCTTAACTGCTTCGTGTGTTACATTCAAATTAATCAAAGCTGAATTGTGCATTACATTTGCATCGTTATTACCTGTAAAGATATAACCTGCTCCTCCCATATCTGCTGCTAATTGATATACCTCATCGAAAGCCATGTTCTTGATAAAGGGTCGAGGGGAATAACTATACTCGAGAGGATACTCTCCATTGTTTGACTCCAAAGTCATAACACCCTTTACTACATTAGGATCTCTTAGATCGCCAATAATAAAATCATCTGCTGCTGTTTCCCAATACTCAGGATACTTTAAGTCTACTCCACGAACCCAAAATCCTTCTGATTTTAACCTTCTCACTAAGTGAGAACCTATGAAGCCTCCGGCTCCTAATACTAGTGCTGTTTTCATAATTCTATTATTTCTATTATTGGTTGTGATAACCACTGTAGGTGGCAAATATTTTCTAACATTATACTTTTATGACTACTATCTGCTATTCTAAAATCCTTTATGATATTCAATAACTTAAAGTATTTTTCTCTAGGTAGCAAATTTTCTTTTGTCAATTTATTTCTTTCTACACACTCTCTTAGCAATGCTTCATTACTCCTAAAGCCATAGTCAGACAATCGACCGTTATAATCAGGAACACTTTGTATCTTATTATAAACCTCAGTAAGATGTTCTCTGTCATTTAAATAATCACACTTCAAAACGTTAATAAAATAGAAAGTAGTTTGGGGATAGAAGTCTTGATCCATTATTTTATAAAGATCAAAATCGTATTTGTGAACTCCTGTATATCCTATCCCATTAAAATAATAGAAGTCTGCATCACCAACCTCTTTATCCAATGCTCCTTCCCTAAAGATCATATCATTTGACGATTTACATAACCACTCTACTTCATGATCCTTACAAAAAGTAAATACTGCATCATCTAAATCAGCTGTACCAATTCCATGTCCTCTATTAATTGTTGAATTTATAAACGTACAATTTATAAAATACTTCGACCACATTGCCTCTAGGTAAGGAATCACTTCTGCATTTTCGAAATTGGTAGCTATTACCAAGTATCCAAATTGTTTTAAGATAGGTAGGTTATAAGTTACATAATGCTTTTCTAAAAAATCCACATCTTCCTTTGTACTTATATAACCTATCGTTCCGTAAACAGAACTATTTGCTAAATCTTTTAGTGTCATAAAGTACTATAATAATTGTTTTGTTTTTCTTGTCTTTCAATTGTCTTAGGATGAACCAAATCATAACCTGCTGGTAGAACTGCATTCTTAGTATAACCAACTATCCTCTCATGTACTTTATTTTCCCACCTAATATCTGGTTTATTTTTTATAATACGAGTTTGATAGTCTGGATAATTTACCCAACCATATTCATTGACCTGCCATCTCCATTTATTAATATGTTCACTAGTTAGACCTTCTACAGTATTAACTCTAGGAACTAAATACAAGTCGACATCGTTATTTTCAACAATAAAGACTAAGTGCTCTATAAGCTGTTCTGATAGGTATTCATCAGCATCAATAAAGAAAATGTAATCTCCTACGCAGTGATTCTTTAAGTTGTTTTTAAACGAAGCAAAATCGTTATTTAAGCTAGCGTAGATTCTATGGTATCCATAAGCTGATCCTACATTGTACTTCTCTGCTACTTTCTTTACTTCGTCAGTAGCAGTTGTATCAAGTTGAAGCAGGATCTCATCCTGAGGACGGATGCGTTTATTTAACTGGTCTAATAGTCTTTCCAGCTCAGCATGTTCGCTGCAAGCCGTGATAGCATAACTTATTGTTTTCATAACTTATATATTAAACATACCAATATAATCCATTGCTTCTATAAAATCAATACCAAAATTCTTTAAAGACTTTGCATCTGACTTATAGGTTAAGTTTTTATACTTAGGTTCTTGTTTTTCTTCTGGTGTTAGTTCTATTACTTTAATAGCTGACCATTCTACTGCTTCAATACTCTTACCATTTAAAAATACAGTTCCTTTATCAGGTATGTTGAGACTAATAGGATACCATACTCTACTTTCACTATCAACATACTTAATGTCTTTATAAAGTTCCGGTAAAGTTTCTTCGTAAGCAACAAAATCAAATTCTCCTTCCTTCATTAAATCGTTAGTTTGAAAACCACATCCCCAACAAAAGTAGTTATTCTTAGTTTCGTTTACGGGTGTAATGTAACATCCATCGCAACCGCATTTGGGACATAATCCCATTTGATCATTAGTCATGTAACAATGTTTTATTTCCTTTATCTAAATTCTCCCAAGTATTTGTACTCGTCCACTTACTAGGAAGTTTTATACCTCCATCTACCTCAGCTAGTTTTTGTTTAACTATTGCAATTTGTTCTGGAGTTGGGTCTTGAACTCCTGCTGAAAAGCCTTCAAACCACGCTTTAAAAGTTTTGTAATCCATAATTATCTATTTTTGTTTTTTTGTGCTAATCTCCTTGCTTCTGTCCAAGGCTTACCTTTTTTAGATTCGCTTATTCTTTTTTACGATATCTTTTTTAATTTAGGTAATACAAGTTGTTGTGTTGGTTGTACCTTTACGTACTTATCTAACTGAGACTTCAATAACAAAACCATGTTATCGTAATTAAACTCAGTCTTAATTTTATGACCTTGACGTTTAGCTGAACTTAGATATGCATTATAGTTTCCAAGCACATCTATTAAAGTTCTACTTGTCGAAGCATTATCAACACTAAACCAGGAAGCACCTTCTAAAATCAATCCTTTTGAATAAGCAGAAGGATGACAAGGTGTAAGAGTTCCTGGTAATAATACAGAGAAGTCAGGACTTAAAAAATCTAAATGACCTGACCAAGCTGAAGTTATTATTGGTTTTTTTGATAAAGCAAACTCTGCAAGAGGTCTGCCGTATCCTTCACCTTTAGTAAGTGATACAAAAGCTTTTACCTTAGGATGATTGTAAAGATTATTAATGTCTTCATCATCCATATCACCGTGTATTAAATAAATATTAGGTAGGTTCTTACCAACAACACTATTTCTTATAGCATCTATCTTTTTTAGAACTTCTTCTCTATCCATTATACTTGCACCACCATGAGAAGTTTTCATAATTAAAGCAGGTTGATTCTTTTTATCCTTAAAGGTTTCTAAGAACAACTTAACTAATAATCCTGTATTCTTTCTATCCTCACCAAGATCACCTTGTAACCAATGTCCTACATAAAGATAAGAGAAATCTTCTTCAATAGTATCTAAATCTAAAACTAAATCAGTTTCCTCTAAATCCTCATCAGCAACATAAAAGTATTTGTTAAGATCAACACCTTCAAACAAAACTTCTACTGGTTTATTTAATCTAATAGAACGTATAACTGCATTTGTAGCTTTATCTCTTTCATCAAAGGTACTTGCTTCTAATACTTGTTTAGCATGTTTAGAAGATACTAAAGTAACATCCATTCTATTACAGCCTAATATAAATTCAGCATCACATACGGTAGTTTCTATACCTGCAGTTACTCCAATGTTTACTTTACCTATAGCTTGAAATTCATTAGGTACAGTTATCTGCATCCATATATCAGGTTGCTTAGGTAGTTGATTTCCTACTAGGACTAAATCTTTCATCCAACCCCACTCCTCTTTGTTATTATCTAAAAAACCCCAAGGTGTTGAACCCCATCTCTGAGAAAAGATTTTAATATCCCATTCATCTTTTTTTAGTTCGTAGATTGCTTTTATAAGATCTCTAGAACGTGCACCATACCCACTGTATGTATCTGGAGGTGCTGATATAACGCATAACTGTTTCATATTAGTAGGTTAATTTATGTACGATTTTTTTCTTAGGTAATTTTTCTATCTTAATAAACTCATGCTTAGGTCTTGGTTTCCAAGCTGCTAAGGTTTCTTCTACTGTATCAATAACATTGCTACACATCGAATCAGCCGTCATCATAGATTCCTTAGAAGTAACCCAATTCCTAGCATCTGTACAGATCTCAGCATACCTATCAGGTAAGTATAATTTTAAATTGTATACTTCTTCTAGCTGATATGCAATGTCTCTAAAGTCAGCTCTATCATCCCAAATGTAAGGAGTAGGTACTGAACCAACCAAACTCATATTACTTGGGAACACTGGAAATGCCCATGAACCGTGCTTTCTATAAGTACCAAAATGATTACTGCAGAAGTTACTATCAAAATCAATCCACTTACCCTTTTCATCCTCAAAGCGCATTTGATCTTGCATACCACCTGTAACTGTAGCTACTATTGGTTTACCACACATCATAGCCTCTGTTAAAGATAATCCCCATCCCTCATTAGATGATATCAACGTTACAGCATCTGCAGTATTGTATAGGATATTCATATCTTGAGTTGAGTTTCTATCTGTAGAGAATACTACTCTTTGATATTCTGGATCACATAGTAAATCAATTACTGCTGGTAAGTCTGTTCCGTTTTCATCTATTGGTTGCGTATGTAGCAACAAAGCACATTTCTTAGCTTTTTCTTTACCAATACTATTAGTAAATTCTACATAAGCTGCGATTAAGTCTGGAGTACATTTACGTCTAATGTTTCTTGCATTATACAAAAATACAAACTCAGGTTGATTGTTACCAAAGAACTTAGTTCTCATTGCCTGTACCTTTGCATAATCTTCAGTCATATCAGGAGTGATAGGATAAAACATTTTATCGTTGATACCGTGTGGTACATACTTAACAACCTTATCACCAATCTTATCTCCCAATACCATTCTATTGATATTAGCAGTTTGTTTTGAGATAGCCATTAAAGCATCACAAGATTCGTAGTAAGGTTTGTTATAAAGAGGTGCTGGTAAGTCATCCCAAATGTTTAAGTAGATCATTGGGATCTTCTTTCTCACCTCATTCTCCATTTGAAATAACCAAATCCAATAACGTGGATCTGTGAAGAACATAATCACATCAGGTTTCTCAATGTCAATCATCTGACGAAGCACTTCAGGACTACCATATCCTGTGTTAGGATAAATGAAAACAGATGCATCCGTAATACCAGCTATGTTGTTAGTATCTTGACATACATCTAATTTCTTTCCTGCTTCAGGATGTTGAACTGCTGCTCCTAGATTTATCCAATTAAATCTGTGTGCTGTTCCTAATACAATTTCTTTTGCCATTGTAGAGATACCAGATGTAAATCTAATATCATCAGACAAAAGTAAGATTTTTTTTCTTTCTCCTTGCGGAATGTAACCTTCTTTCATGTAACTTTTTTAGTTTTTAAATACTTCCTGTGTAATGAGCGTGTAGTTGATTGTTAATCGTTCTTTTAAACTCAGAATCAGTTAAATAGAGAAACATAGATC